>MDSW01096316.1_pt1 | contig 14985 bp, 12 predicted proteins | sample 811171 | NCBI WGS metagenome assembly MDSW01 (sample SAMN05326641, study PRJNA326480) | marine metagenome | isolation source: seawater | place: Atlantic Ocean: North West | collected 2012 | reverse complement strand
TTTTAAAAACAATTTTTAGTTTGCCTGACATAGATGACATTGGTTGATGACCTGAAGCTGATAGGTCAATAATAGATAGCCTATTATGTCCAAGAATTATATTACTTGAATTATCAATCCAAGTATCAGAATAATCAGGGCCTCTATGATCAAAACTTCTTAAAACATTTTCAAAGCTGTCTATTTTTTGAGAATTAATTGGAACTTGAGAAATAAGGCCAGCAATTCCACACATTTTATAATTCCTTAAGAGCCTGGATATATTTCATGGATATATTCTCTTTTGAAAAATTTTTTTCTGCATATATTCTTGACTTGAGTCCCATTTCCTTAATGAGATCTGGGTTTAATATTAAATGTTTTAACTTTTCAACCCAGTCTGATTCAGAGTTTACTAAAAAACCGGTTTCACTATTCTTGATAAATGATTTTGCTGCTCCATGGTTGGTGCATACACTAGGGATTCCTAAGGACATATATTGCTGGACCTTTAGTCCGCCTTTAGATAGACCCCAATCGTCAAAAAGAATTGGATACAAACCGATATCAAAACAATTAAGATCTTTGATTTCACTGCTTTCTTTCCATCTTTTTAATTCATAATCTTTTAAAGGAATTTCGTAATTAAAATTTGTTATGAGTATTAACTTAAAGTCGACAATTTTATCAAGAGTGATAAGTGCATTCCTAATTGAATCTAAATATTCTTTTGAACTAAAAGTGCCAGTCCAACCAAGAACTATTTTTCTATCATTTAAGTTAGCAAATTCTTTTTTAATATACCGATTCATATCAAGGTTGCAAGGAATGAAGTAAGAGCTTCCTTTAAGGTTTATTTTTTTACATTCACTAGATGAATATTCTGATGTATGAAGAACTGTATCAGCGTATTTTGTAAGATAGTTTGTTTTAAGATTTGAGGTAAAAATTGAAATCAAAATACTTTGTTTTTTATAGACCTCATCATCAATGTCAACAATAATTCTTTTGCTTAGTAGCCTGATTAAAAATTCATAAATCGGAAGACCTCTTGGAGTGCCCCATAAATATAGATAAACATAATCATATTCTCTGAGTTTTAATAATATAAATAACCTTTGCATGTAGCCCTTGATAAGACCTTTAAATTTAATAATATAAAAACCTCTTGAGTACAAAACATTCCATGAATCTACGTCTAGAAATGCATTTTGATCAACTATATATTCATTTCTCTCTAATATCTCAATTGCATTTTCAAACTTAAATCTTTGTCCTGCAGCACAACCATTTGGGTAAGGACTTAGGAATAGAATTTTTTTGCTTTGATTAGGAGAAATATTTTGCACAAATGAAAGTGATCCAATTATCCTCCCAGGCATCTTCACAAAATCTATCAATATTCCAATAAGACTTATTCCAATCCATTTAAATGGGAGTATTTTTCTTAGACTCACTGAAACCAATTTCGGCTTAATGATTCCTCTGAAAATAAAATATACAGAAAAAACTAAACCCCAAATGATCTTATTTATATGTGGAATAAAGTATTCGCTCTCCTCCCACTCTTTCCCTGCGAACAAAAAATTCCAGTTATAAATAAAATAGGCGAATACGATAAGAAAAATTGTGAGGTAGAGAAATTTTTCTTCTCTTAAGATTTCTGATTTAGCATTTTCAAGTGAATACTTAAACCATTTTTTAATAGCAGACTTAATTTTTTTTGGAAATCCATGATAAGAAATTAAGGTTTTGCTAATCTTATGCTCATTTATATGTAGCTTATTATCTTCAAACCACTTTATATCTTCGCCTGCTCTGATGTTCTCCGAAAACTTATTTTTTAAAAAAAAACTTTTATTAACACAAGATCCTGGAATAGATCTAAATGGCTTATCTCCATATGTTGCTTGCTTGATTATATCTTGAAAAAAAGATCTTCCCTCTGCAATTGTTTTGCATGTAATTAAGTTTAACTCACTGGAAATACAATCAGTAATTTCTTTCAACCAAAACTGTGATGGAATAGTAGTAACATCTAAAAAAGCTATCCACTCAAACTTTGCCCTTTCTGCTCCATAATTTCTTGCAGCTCCAGGATAAAGCCTTTCCTTAGAAATAAGTTTTTTAATATTTAATGGAGATTTTTCAATTAATGATTGAATTTCATCGATTTCTTTGGATGGAGAGAGAACGAAAATAATTTCATCTGGTTCCTTTTCAAATTTCTCTAATGACTCAATAAATTCTTTAACATGAGAAATACCTTTAAATACTGGAACGATAATTGAGATTTTATTGTGCATTTTTTTTGATACAAGTATCAACTCATCAGGATATTATAGTATTGATTAAGAATCTGGCTTTCATCGAATTCACTTAAAGCTTTAATTGCTTTATCTTGATTTAAATCAACTCTAGTTTGATGAAAGAATTTAGCAATTTGATTTGCATTATCAACATCAGCAAAGTGAATATTCTCATAAGAGGAGGCAATTTCTCTATTGCCTCCAGGTGAGTCAGTACAAATAATTTTTTTTCCAAATGAGCATGCTTCGAGTAAAAAATTGCTCATCCCTTCATATCTAGAAGTTAGCGTACATAAATCTGCATTGCTAATATAAGCATCTATGTTTTCTTTGAAGCCCAAAAGGTCAACATCACTCATCTTTAAATTATTTTTTTTAATTAAATGTAAGACATTTTTATTTTCACGACTAATCCCAGCAATTACTAAAAATCTTTCCCCCCCTGATTGCTTATATTTTGAAAAAGCCTCTAAAAGAGTATCAATTCCCTTTTGGTATTTGAAAGTTGAAGCACAAAAAATATACGGGCGATCATATGGGCATGGATATTCTTTTTTATTACCAAGTTTTATTGGGTTATAAATATGAATAATTTTCTTCTGTAACTTAGGAAATAAATTAATTAAATCATTTTTCATAAATTTAGATTGAACGATAACTACGTCAGATATTTTTAAATTTAAGTATAAAGAAATTAAATACCTATATTTTTTTATAAAATTTAGTGTTTTGATTTCTTCTGATACTGTATTGCCCAATCTTATAAAGATCTTGGAATGAGGGCGAAATAATCTAATAATAAAAGCTAAATTTGCATACCCAAGAGTAAGAAAAAACCTATTAGACTTATCTTTTAAAATTAAACTTATAAGTTTAAATACTGCATTTATTGCTCTTTTCTTTTTTGATTTAGATAGAGTGTATAGTTTTGTTTGCTTGTTGAGATTAAATGAAAGTTCAAGTTTTTCATCATGGGCAACATAAACCCTATTTAAGTTTCCTGCATTAAGAACGTGGCGAATAATTAAGCTAAAAACTTTTTCAGCTCCACCGCCACTTAATGATGGGATTAATGCACTTATTTTTTGAATCACACTAGGTCTTCTTTAGGACTGCTGCATTCCCCTGTCCACACTCAAAAACATTCATAACATCAAATCCCTTTTGAATTGCAAGATTATTTAGTAATTTCCTCCATTTGCGCATAGAAACTGGATGGTCGTGTTTAGGCATCCATGCATCATAAGTATCACAAATCGACCAGTCTTTTGCGTGCTTGACAGAGATCTTTCCGTCTAGATAAAGATTGATGCCGTAAACTGAGTTTGGCGATCTATTTATTACAAATTTTAAGTATTTGAATATTCCCTTTCTATCATGCAAATAACCCAAGACTTTTAGCTGAAGAGGAAAAACTTTATTAACAAAATTTTCCACAACTCGAAGCTTTTTCCTCTCTCCACTTATCCTAAAGAAGAACGGTCTTATTAAATATATAAATGGGTTGAAGTGTTTTATGCTGTTGCTATAAATATCCACTAGCAACAAACCATCTTTTTTTACATATTCAGAAATAGTGTCTAAGCATCCCTTATTATCACCAGTGTGCTGAATAACACCATAACAAATTACAATATCAAAAATTTCTTTCTTAAGAGGAAGATCAAACAAGCTTCCTCGCACTAACATTAACTTATTATCATTTACATATGATTTATGATTCTGATAATTGGCATTAATAGCCGTTGAGTAATCAACTGCAACAACTTTAGCTCCAAGTTTAAGCAAGATCTCTGTGAATCTTCCATTCCCTGCTCCCAATTCCAAAACTAGTTTATCTTTAAAATCACCTTCTTTTAACTTGCTTTGAAATAATAGCCTATCAAGAGACTCATTTGATCCGTTGAATGAATCTAACTGTAACTTATTAAATTGGTTCCACTGAAAGCCAAAATTATCATGATAATCATCTTCTATTAGAGAAATAACTCCATTTGAATATTTTTTAATAATTTTATTATTTAAAAATAAGTTCTCAAAAGTATTCATTGCGATTCTATCTTTAGAAGTTCTTTCATAAACATATCACTATCTTTTAATTCATTGTAATTACCAAAGTTTGAAACTGAGCCATTATTTAAAATTAGAACTTTGTTACATATAGATATTGAGCTCATTCTATGAGCAATAACTATTAGTGTTTTATCTTTTGCCACCAATCCCAAGGAATCGATAATATCCTTTTCAGTTTTATTATCTAATGAGCTAGTTGCTTCATCAAAAATAATAATCTCAGGATCATTATATAGCGCTCTTGCAATACCAATTCTTTGTCTCTGACCTCCTGAAAGCTGTATTCCTCTTTCGCCGATAATATGCTCATATTTAAATTCAAGTTCATTTTCAATAAATGAAGAGATTTGAGCAATTTTTGATACTGATCTTACCCTTTCTCTATCAATCTTCTCTAGCGGAATTCCAAAAGCTATATTTTCATATATCGAGCTATCAAGTAAGTATATTTCTTGAGGAACATATCCAATTTTGCTTTGCCAGCTCCTGACAATATTTTCTCTTAAATTACAATTGTTAATTAAAATATCGCCTTTAGTTGGCTTAATAAGTCCTAAAATAATATCAACTAACGTAGATTTTCCAGAACCAGATCTACCAATTACTGCCAAAGAATCATTTTTTTGTATACTAAAAGAGATTTCTTCTAAGGCCTGTTGATTTGATTTTGGATAAGAGAAAGATAGATTTTTTAACTCTAATGCATTAAACATTCCTAAATTTATAGAATCTCCTGTCATTTCATTTGTAGCTTTAGCCTCCAAGCCTTTAATAAAATCTTTTAATAAATTATTTATAGCTGATTGCCAAAATTGGATTTGAGTTGATGATTGATAAACAACCTGAATTGCAGGTAATAACTTCAACCCAGAAAATGCATATAATCCTAAAAGAGGTATGATGTTTCCAAGATTATTTGCCTCTATTCCACCTGATTTTTGAAGAAGCATTATGGCAAGTAAAATTATTCCTCCAAAAGCAAATGCTTCAATTAAAAACCTAGGTATTTGTGACAAAATTTGGTTAAAAGAAATGTATCTCGCCATTAAATATGTAGGTTTGCTAAATTGGTTTAAATAGAAACTTTCTCGCCTGTATAACTTTATTTCTTTAATTCCATTTAATGCCTCTGATGCAGCCTTGAAACGATCCTTATTGGCTTCGATTTGTTTTGATCCAAGTTGTGCCATCTTTGGTCGTACCAATAGAAAAATTAATAAAAAAGACAGGCCTATCAAACCTAATGCAGCAAGCGTTGTAATCGGATTAATTAATATTAAAAATAGTAGTAATGCTATTGAGGCTGATGAATAAGCTACCAATGATGAAAAAGGCTGTATGACACCATTTACAACTTGATCTACTTCAGAAAGTAAAGTTTTTGATAATTCAGCCGTATCCCTAGCTAGGAAAAACTCATAGTCTTTTGATAAGTAACTATTCAATAAAACTAATGAGATTGAGTGCCGTCTTAACTGAGCAAATTTTGTTATTAAATATATGCCCAATGTTCTAACAAATGCAGAAATTAGCATTATAGAAAAAGAAATAATTCCTAGAAAAATTAGAAAATTATTTATGCTTTTGAAATTTAGATCTTTATAAATCTTAGATAATGTTGAATTAGACTCAACAATGCTTGGATCTGACATGACTGCTAGGAATGGAGTAACTGAAGCTACGCCAAGAACTTCAAATATTGCCATAAATATTGCAATCAAAAGCACTAATATCCCTTGTTTTTTTTCTTTTGCTGAAAGCAATGAGATGATTTTCTTTATTAATTTCATTGCTGATTAAAGCCTAATATCAGACTGATTGATTGGGTACACAGATTTAAGATCAAAAAAAACTGCGTTCTTAAGTCCAAATTTTCTATACCAGCTTGCAGACTTAGATTTAAATTCTCTATGGGGTACTCCTAATAGAATTCCATGATAATTTGATATTTTTAATTTTGTTCTAAAGGTGAAATTTAGATCCTGATAATAAATTAGATCATTTTTTTTCAAATTAGGATCGAAAATATCTACTTGGCAATTTCTTTTGCTCAACTCACTAACCACATCGAATATTTTTGAATTACGCACATCTTTACAATCTTCTTTGAATGAGGCGCCAAATATAACAACTTTGTATTTTGTGGATCTTGGATAGATTTTCTCTATCTGTTTGTAAAATTTCATGGCTACATATTTGCTCATAGAATCATTTAGTGATCTGCCGGCCAATATAAGTTGAGGATTTAAGCCAAGCTCTTTAGCCTTATATGTTAAATAATATGGATCTACACCAATACAATGACCGCCAACAAGACCCGGCCTAAAGTCTAAGAAGTTCCACTTAGTATTAGCTGCTTGGAGAACACTGGATGTATTCAAGTCCATCTTTTCAAAAATAATTGCGAGCTCATTAATCAAGGCAATGTTTAAGTCTCTCTGAGTATTTTCGATAATTTTGGCAGCTTCGGCTGTTTTAATGCTTTCAGCCAAATATGTTCCAGCTTTAACTATTGATGCATATAGTGAGTCAATCAGTCTTGATGAAAAACCATCTGATCCAGAAGTTACTTTCACAATATCTTTTAAAGTGTGAACTTTATCACCAGGATTAATCCTTTCAGGAGAATATCCAACAAAGAAATTTTTATTAAATATCAAATTTGACTCTTTCTCGAGCAAAGGAACACATATCTCCTCTGTAGTTCCGGGATATACTGTTGACTCAAAAATAACTATGTCATTTTTTTTTAAAATCTTACCTACCATTTTGGTAGCTTTTTTTAAAATTCTTAGATCAGGCTGATTTTTTTTATTAATAGGTGTTGGGACTGAGATAATAAAAGTATTACATGCTATCAAATCATTCAATTCTGATGAAAATTTAAGTTTATGTGATGCTTTTATTTCATTTTTTGAAAATTCGCCACTAGAGTCAAAATTTTTTTTTAACTCACTTACTCTTATTTTGCTTATATCAAAGCCTACAACTTTTCGTTGTTTTCCAAATTCTAAGGCTAAGGGCAAGCCAACATAACCAAGCCCAATAATTCCTAATTTAATATCTTTTAAATTCATACAAGACCTAATTACTGTAATATTCTTTGTACCAGTCAATGAATTCAGAAATACCTTCTTCAACTTTTATAGAAGGCTTGAATCCAATTAAATTCTCAAGTTCAGAGCAATCTGCCCAAGTAGCATGTACATCCCCTTTTTGCATCTCCATAAAATTTTTCTTTATCTTTAAATCAAGTTTGTTTTCAATAGCTTCGATAAAGTCATTCAGTTTAACCTTAGTTGAATTTCCAATATTTATAATTCTGTATGGTGATAAAAAATACCCATCCGATTCCATTTCTTCGCTAGGTGGAACAGAGCTCAATAGTCTAATAGCCTCAACTAAATCTTTAACATATGTAAAATCCCTGAACATATTACCATTGTTATAAACATCAATTGATTCATTATTTAATGCTGATCTAACAAACTTAAATAAAGCCATATCAGGGCGACCCCATGGGCCATAAACAGTAAAAAATCTAAAAACGGTTATTGGTATTTTCCATAGATCAGAATAAGCATGACACATAGATTCCATAGATTTTTTTGTTGCTGAATAAATAGTTAGCTGAGAGTCAGTTCGCTGATTCTCAATAAATGGCATTTCAACATTTGAACCATAGACTGAAGAAGTAGATGCGCAAAGTAAATGCTGAATTGAACAAATCCTCGCAACTTCAAGTATGCTAAATGATCCATATATATTACTGTCGATATATGACTTTGGATTCTCAATTGAATATCTTACGCCTGCTTGTGCTGCTAAATGGACTATAGTGTCCACATTATTTTTCTTAACTATTTCAACTATTTTTTCGGTATCAGACAGCATATTTCTATGGAAAGTAAAGTGATCATAGCTCTCAAGTATTTTGTTTCTGTCTTCTTTAAGTTTTATATCGTAATAATCAGTCATGCCATCAATGCCAATAACTGTAATGCCTTTTTCTAAAAGGAGTTTACTTAAATGGAATCCTATAAACCCTGCTGATCCTGTTATGAGAACTTTCATTTTTTATTTAGAATGATGATTTGATCACTTAAAAATTTTATATCTATATGATTACTGTGCTTATTTAAAAGAGATATTTTATGTTTAACTAATTTTTTATCAAATCCTGGAAATATTGCCTTGTATGCAAGATAATCCTTTTGCTTTTCTGAGAACAATGGTCTAAAAATAAGCTTGAGAAAATTAATTGCACTCGTGAAGGTCATGAAAAATTTTAATTGAAAATTATGGACTCGAGATTGAGAATTCTTATCAATTTCTGCATGTATTAAATTTTTTATTTGATGAAATGAATCTTCAAAATTGGAAATGTTTTTTACTAGTGACATGGAAAGAGTATCCTCTTCAAGCCTTCTATAATTTGAATTTTGCAATAAGTTGTCTTTGTTGTTGATTGCTTCTTTTACAGAATCTATATCATGGCATTTAATTCCTACCTTGTTTGGCAGATACAAATTTGTTTTTTCTTCATGGTGCGGATGATAATTAATAATGGGTTTTGTAGCAAAATAAGCTTCGAGAGCAGTAGTGCACCCATCATGAATCACTATGTCAGATGCTAAAATCCATGGGATAACGCTTCCATCTCTTTTTATAGTTACGTTTTTTACACCATCGAAAATTTTATTATAGATTTCAAGGCTTTCTGAAGGATGAGGTCTTATAACAAAGTGCTTATCAGAAAATTCTATGCTTAATGCAGTGATTAGCTTGATAAAATCTAAAAATGTTTTTCCGACGTATGACCATTGATTGATTGAGGTAATCCTTTCATCATCATTATCTACTTTATATCCCATTCGAGGAGAAAGTGAATCTTTGTTTCCAAGAGAATTATTAAAATGAGCAAAATTAGTGTTTACAAGAACATAGTTCTCAAATTCATTTTTAATGCGCCTAACATCCGCTTCATAAAAGAAGCTATATTTTTTTTTCAAAAGATCAAACTTTGGATGGCCAGTACAGAAAATTTTATTTGAATAAGCAGAGGTATTTTCTTTGAAAACGTTAGCTTGGAAATTGCCCCAAGTGAGGACAAAATCATTCTCATCAAAAGCATACTTATCAACTCGAAGTTCTGATATCTTTTTAATCCAATCTTCTTCTCTTCCATAATAAACAGCGCCTTCTTCATCAAGATGAAATATGGAGATATTGTTAGCCTTTATTTTATGGTGCCGATCAGAAAACCATTTTCCATTATTAAGTCGTGTCATTGTATTCTTTCCAATATATACACCGTTTTTAATAAACTTTGATATTGAAAATAGAAGGTCATGTTGAGCGATAATGACTTCATAATCCCTCTCTAATAAGTAACTCGATAAAATTAATTTATAATCAAATTCACGAGCTATATTCTCTATAGGTAGCAAGATTTTAAATTTATTTCTATGTAACAATTTCTTTATCTAGGTTATAAACTTCTTCAAAGCCAGCTTGAGAAAGGTCATCTACATTGAATAAGTTTCGGAGATCCATAATCCTCTTGCTTTGCATCGAAGATGCTATATTTTTAAGCTTAAGATTTAGAAATTCCCTAGAGTCATTCATGATAATTAAAAGTTGAGATTTCAAAACAGCATCGTAGGCTGATGAATGCCATTCACTATTTTTAAATGGTATTTGATTAGTATCTGAAAGGATTGGGTCATAAAGCTTGATCCTCAATCCAAGCTTAGTAAGATTTTTAATGAGATAAACTGATGCCGAATCTCTTACATCATCAGTATCAGGTTTGAAGGAGACTCCAAAAATTGTAATTATTTTATTTTTAACCTTACTTCTTTTTCCGAGCACCATTTTAATTCTTTCTAAAATTTTCTTTTTGATAATCAAATTAGAAACCTCGATATTTGAGATTATTGGTAAGTGTAAGTTTTTTTCTTTTGCAAAAAAATCTATTGCCTTTACATCTTTAGGGAAGCAGGAGCCGCCATAACCTGGACCAGGCTTTAAGAATAAATTACCAATCCTAGGATCTAACCCCATACCATGTGTAATGTCTGATATGCTCGCATTTACCTTAAGTGCAATTGATGCAATCTCATTAATAAAAGAAATTTTTGATGCTAAAAATGCGTTAGAGGCATATTTAATTAATTCAGATGAAGTTGGATCAGTGACAACAATTTTTTTATTTTTAAAACTGCGATAGATCGACTTTACTTTTTTTATAGAATTTTCATCAACTCCACCGATCACAATTCTGTCAGGATTTCTTGCATCAAATAGTGCATTTCCTTCTCTCAAAAATTCAGGATTTGATATAAAAAGTAGGTTGCTTGACTCTTTAGGGTATAACTTTGATAAGTGATCATTTGTGCCGATAGGTACGGTTGATTTAATTACAATTACTTTAGTCCTGTTTGCATAATTTTTAATCTCACTTAAAACATGATTTAAAATAGATAGGTCAGCGTCATTTGAATCACTTTTTGTTGGAGTGCCAACTGCTATAAAAATTACATCACTAAAATTACAAGCTAAAGATAATTCGTCAGAGAATGAAATGTTATTAGATGAAATCATTTTTTTGAGAGCTGAATTAATCCCTTTCTCAATGATTGGAGAAATACCTTTTTTGAGCTGAGATATTTTATCTTTATCACTATCAATGCAAAGAACATTGTGGCCCAATTCTGCAAGACAAATACCAGTAACTAAACCTACATAGCCAGTTCCAACGATTGAAATTTTCATATTTTAAAGAGTGTTCATGGAAACAAAATCAATAAAGTTTTTTTGAATTTTTATATTCGAAAAATGATCCCCCTCGAGTAATTTCAAGAACCTATTATCGCTTGTTCCATCTCCAAAATCTCTAGTTGTGTTGAATTTTTTATTTAAAGAGTTGTTTATAGCTTCAAGTATTTGTTTTTTGGAAAAATCTATATTTAATATAGATTCACCCTCTGCTCTATTACTTTGCCTATCTCCAATATTTATTGTTGGAATCCCGTAGAAAGGAGCTTCTCTAATTCCAGCACTGGAATTTCCAATTATGAATTGGGAATTTTTGAGTAGGCTTAAAAAATACTCAAAACGTATAGAAGGAAAAACCTTAATGTTTTCATTTTTTGTAAATCTCTTGTACTCTGATTGAATAATCTCTGTACCCAAATCATTATTTGGAAGAATTACAATAAATCTTTTCTTTGAATCAATGATTGAATCTACAAGATTGCCTACGGATTTAGGTAGATCTTTGCTATTTGTGGTAACGGGATGAAAAAGCAAAATTCCGTAATCTTTAAATGGTATCTCATAGTGCTTTAATACTTTATCAAAGTTAGGTAATTTATCAGACCTCATAATATCAATATCCGGAGATCCAATAATAAAAATAGATTTTTCATCTTCTCCCAACAGTCTCAACCTGTGCATAGCTTCATTATTGGCAACTAAATGTATATGAGATAACTTACTTATTGAATGCCTTATAGATTCATCGATAGTTCCAGATCTCTCACCGCCCTCAATGTGTAAAGTTCTAATATTATTTAATGCTCCCACTATTGCACCTGCAAGAGCTTCAACTCTATCACCATGAACCACAACAAAATCAGGAATTATCTCCTTTACAACTTTTGTAAAGCCTAAAATAGTATTAGCTAGAATCTCATCCATCGAATTATTTTTTTTAGAATTTTTAAAGGCGATTATATTTTTTGGGAAATTAGATTTAACCTCTTCAAATGTATATCCATATTCTTTCTCAAGATGCATTCCAGTTACAAAAATATATACCTCAAAATCTTTATGGCCATAGACGCTTTCTATTAAGCTTTTCTGCTTTCCAAAGTCAGCTCTCGTGCCTGTTAAAAAAATTATTTTTTTATTTTTCATTTAAGTATTTTGAAATAGCTCTAGAAATTTCTAAGTCTTTTGGGTCGTCTATATCTAGGCTTTCAATTTTATTCATAAAATATGGACAGGAGCCATTGATTGGAAATCCATCTGCTGTCTCAAACATAAGTTTATTGAAAATATAAATCGCTCCATTTGGTTTAAAAGCATGCTTTAGAGACTGTCTATTCGAGCTACTACTATTAATAAATAGCTCTTGAAGTTTTTTATCATTATCTAATGTTAGGTATTTTTCATAATACAATTTTTCTTCGCTTACACTTGTAACTGGGCATTTTTCTCTGTAAAAAATATCAACAGCTTCGTGAATATTTTTACTTGATCTAAAAGGAGATGTGGGTTGCATGTAAACTATGATGTCATCATCTTTAAGGCCTTTACTCAATATAAAATGCTCAACAACTCCTTGTGCTGAGGCTGTATCCGTTGAAATTGACTTTGGTCTTCTCAAGAATTCGGCGTTTTGTGCTTGAATCTCTTTCTTTATTTTTAATGAATCGCTGGTAACAACTATATTATCGAAAATACCACTTCTCTCAGCACATTTGATAGCTCCTAGAACCAATGATAGATTGCCAACCTTAGAAAGATTTTTATCTTTTATACCTTTTGAGCCACCACGAGCTGGAATCAAAGAAAAAATCATTTTTATTAATTACTTAAGATCGCTCCATTTTAGTTGATCTCCTTTTGATAAATCTTTAATTAATTCTTTACCTAAAATATCAAAAAATTCTGAGCCAGATATTTCACCGTTGCCTGGCCTTCTAGCCCATATATGAGACTTATCTATAATAGTTCCTTTTTTGAGGTCTTGATCAGCTACAATTGAGCTCCTTGCAAATGCATAAACTGCTTCTTCTTCTTTAGTTCTTTGTTTAGGATTATTGAGAGCAATATGTATCTCCTTTGAACGATCAATTAAAAATCTAAGTTCAGCAGGATCCATTGAACAAGTAATGTCCGGACCACTTCTAAATCTTGAATCAGTAAAATGCCTTTCAATAATAGATGCGCCAAGTCCAAGGGCAGCTAATGCCATTGAGGGTCCAATGGAATGGTCAGAGAATCCAATTGGTATATCTGGAAAGGTATTTCTTAAATCTATTATGCCCTGCAAAGATACATTTTCAGGGGGTGATGGGTAAAGATTTGTACACTCAAGTAAACATATTTCATTATGATACGCGTTTATAACACTAACTGATTGTTTAATAGATTCAACAGATTGCATACCAGTAGACATAATAATTGGTTTTTTAAAGCTTGCTATGTGGTCAATAAGTGCAAGATTGTTTGATTCTCCCGAACCTATTTTAAATGCTGGAATATTAATTTCATTCAGAAAGTCTGCTGCTTGTCTTGAGAATGGAGTTGAAATATAAATTAGACCTAGATTTTCAGCAAACTTCTTGAGCTCAATTTCTTCATCCTTATTGAGTGAATTACTTTTTATTACATCAAATATAGAATCATCTGCATTTGGTGGATAGATGGATTGAGCTTCCTTTGTCATTTCATCCTCTACAAAATGAGTTTGATGCTTTACACATTCAGCTCCTGAGTCTCTAGCTAGCTTTACCATCATCTTGGCCAACTCGAGAGACCCCCCATGATTAATTCCAATTTCAGCAATAACTAATGGAGTAAAATTATGAGAAATTTCTCTTCTACCAATGAACACTATTCAGTCCTAGTGAATACGAAGTCTCTAAGGAAAACAAATAATAAAGCCATTGAAAAACCAATAATTGATGTTAGTACAACAAATATTAAACGAGATGGAGCTGATTTCTTTTCAGGTATAAAAGGAGGCTCAATGGTACGAAGAATGTAATCTTCTCTGATATTTGCAACCATTTTCGTTTCAAGCTGTGATTGCAGTAAAGATGATATTGAATTTCTCATTTCAATAATAGATGTATTTTGAATCTCCTTTGTTAAAAATGATAATGAATTACTTGCATCCTCAAGATCCCTAAGCCTCATAATTTCATTTGATTGAGAAATTACTAATGATAATAATTCATAAGAAAATTTTGGAGAAATATGAGTTATCTGAATATTAATAAATCCAGTATCCTTATCTCTCCAAATTTTTAATAAATCTCTTATATAAATTTCATGAGCTTCGAGTGCTGTTGGCTTAGTTCCCTTTCTCCAAGTCTTTTCATTGCTATTGTAAGATCTTGAGGAAAAATCTACCGCTCCATCCTTCTTAACTTTAGGAATCATAATCGAGGGCAAAACATGATCAAAAGAAATCAAATGCTCTAAAAATCCACGAGATTTAATAAGCTCTATCATTTCATCAGCTTTATCAGCTTTTCCTCCGGACAGCCTTATTCCAGCAAGGCTAGCTACACCTGAGTAATTTTGGCTTGATGAGGACTGTGAACTGCTTGAAAAATTTAAAATTGAATGAGAGGTAAATAGATTTGGTAAGGTTAATGAGTAAATAATTGAAAATAAAGCGAAGCCACTACTAACAACAAATATAAATTTTAAATTACTTTTTAACGACTTGAATAATTCTGTAAATGAAATTTCATTTTCGTTGTAACTATATCTTTGATTATTCATTTTTTTATTTAATTAATTTATGGTGCCCAGAGCCGGACTTGAACCGGCACGAAGTTGCCTTCGAGGGATTTTAAATCCCTTGTGTCTACCAATTCCA
>MDSW01202365.1_pt1 | contig 14986 bp, 21 predicted proteins | sample 811171 | NCBI WGS metagenome assembly MDSW01 (sample SAMN05326641, study PRJNA326480) | marine metagenome | isolation source: seawater | place: Atlantic Ocean: North West | collected 2012 | reverse complement strand
TGGCGTGGTCACCAGCTTGGTGGCGCAGCACATGTACTCGATGCCGTCGTATGCCTTCATCGCGAAGGACTACACGACTCAGGCAGCCCTGTACACCCATCACCAGTACATCGCCATCGCTCTGATGTGCGGTGCCTTTGCTCACGGTGCGATCTTCTTCATCCGTGATTACGACCCCGAAGCCAACAAGGACAATGTCCTGGCTCGGATGCTCGAGCACAAAGAAGCGATCATCAGTCACCTGAGCTGGGTTTCCCTGTTCCTCGGATTCCACACTCTGGGTCTCTACGTCCACAACGATGTGGTCGTTGCCTTCGGTACTCCTGAGAAGCAAATCCTGGTCGAGCCCGTCTTTGCCCAGTTCGTCCAGGCCGCATCAGGCAAGGCGATCTATGGCTTTGACGTGCTTCTTGCCAACGCATCAAGTTCGGCCAGCTTGGCTTCCCAGAACATCCCTGGTGACCATTACTGGCTGGATGCGATTAACGGCAACACAGATGTGTTCCTGCCGATCGGCCCTGGTGACTTCTTGGTTCACCACGCCATTGCTCTGGGACTGCACACCACCACCCTGATCCTCGTCAAGGGTGCATTGGATGCCCGCGGTTCCAAGCTGATGCCTGACAAAAAGGACTTCGGCTACTCCTTCCCTTGCGACGGCCCTGGCCGTGGCGGGACCTGCGATATCTCTGCCTGGGATGCCTTCTATCTGGCTGTCTTCTGGGCCCTGAACACCGTGGGTTGGCTGACCTTCTACTGGCATTGGAAGCACCTGGCTATCTGGTCTGGAAATGTCGCTCAGTTCAACGAATCCAGCACTTATCTAATGGGCTGGTTCCGTGATTACCTCTGGCTCAACTCCTCCCAGTTGATTAACGGGTACAACCCGTTTGGCAGTAACAACCTGGCCGTCTGGTCTTGGATGTTCCTCTTCGGTCACCTGGTTTGGGCCACTGGTTTCATGTTCCTCATCTCTTGGCGTGGTTATTGGCAGGAGCTGATTGAGACCATCGTTTGGGCTCATCAGCGCAGCCCCATCGCCAACATGATGGGTTGGCGTGATAAGCCTGTTGCTCTGTCCATTGTTCAGGCCCGTGTTGTTGGTCTTGCTCACTTCTCAGTGGGTTATGTGCTGACCTACGCTGCTTTCCTGATTGCATCGACATCTGGCAAGTTTGGATGATCACCTTCTGACTTAATTGTCAGAATCACGAGTCGTTCCTCGTTTTTTAACCCCATTCGGTTCGCCGAATGGGGTTTTTGTTTGGGATTTGCTTCTGCTGAGATCGATTTCATAGCGAAGATATGCAGGGCCTGATCACACATGTAGAGATGAGGCCGTGTTCGATGATCGTCAACTGCCTCGATGAAGAAACGATGGTATCGTTTAAACGAAAAATGTGATTCGGTTATTGGTTGTGAATGAGAATGCTGTCGTGGCGATAGGTGATGTGCATGGATGTTATTGCAAGCTGATGACTGTTTTGTCGGCTTTTTTTGATACCGGTTGTGAGCTGATCTTTTTGGGTGACTTGATTGACCGTAGTCCTGAGGAAAATGGTGATATCAAGGTCTTGAATCAAGTTTTTCAGATGCAAAGATCGCCTGGAAGATTTGGTGTGTCGCGAGTAACTGTTTTGCGGGGTAATCATGAGCAAATGTTTCTTGATGCGAAGCGAACAGGTGATTTAAAAGCCTCATTGAGGTGGGTTTTAAATGGTGGAGATCCTAGGCTTTTGTCTGACCTCTCTCAAGACTTGGTCGCTTGGTTGGATGATCTTCCTTTCTATGCCGTGCGAGAAGATCACCTTTTTGTTCATGCTGGAGTGAGGCCTGGTATCCCGTTAGAGAAGCAAAGGCATGTCGATTTGATGTGGATCAGACAGCCTTTTTTAAGTCAAGATCACGGGCTTGCTTACAAGGTTATTCATGGCCACACGATTGAGGATTGGGAACATTTCTCTATTGTTGAAAAACCTTGGCGCATCGGCATTGATACAGGTGCCTTTGCTGGTGGTCCGTTGTCGACTTACATCATGCAGCGCAACTCTTTTTGAGTTGAAATTCTGGTGGACATTTATATTTTTTCTCGCATCAACAGTATTCAAGGGCTCTTGTGGACTGTTGATTGTCTCTTGAATTGAGCAGATCCCTTCTAAAAAGGGGCCTGATCGGCCCCACGGAATTGATGGTTTTTAAGGTTGTCGATTAAAGATCAGCAATAGGAGCGATCAGATTGGTGAACAGGTCTCCAACGTCCGATTCAGTCGCTCTGTGATGAGCGTGCCCGTGATGGTCGTGATCGTGATCGTGATCGTGATCGTGATGATCATGCTCTTCATGCTCGAAGCTCTTGTTAGCACCTGAATATTCAAGGTTGTTCTTATTGAGTTTCTTCACACCTACCACTTTGGCAAGAGTATGTTTGCCGGCTTTGATTTTGGCAGTTGTTCCATCCTGAGTGATTTTGATGTCTCCTTTGTCATAACCATCAACACGAATAATGTCTTTGCCATTTTTGCGGTAATCCTTAATCAATACCGTAGCATCTCCATCAAGATAGTAGAAATCCTTGCCATTGCCGCCAACCATAGTGCAGTCATCTCCATCGGCATAGAGGTGATCTTTGCCGTCTCCTCCGAGCAGTGTATCCTTGCCATACCACGTGAAAATATGATCATTGCCCTTGCCTCCATCGTATTTATGCTTTTCCCAATGTCCAGACATCAGGTCGTCTTTTTTGCTGCCTCCAGTGAAGACTTTCCCTGATTTGGGAACTACAACGTTGAAATCCGCGTAATCAAGAACTTTGTCTGTCCATGGGTCGATGTAATTGCCTTTAACATCGAGATTGTCATATCCGAGTGCGAGAAGCTCGGCAATGTCTTTTGATGCATTTCCAAGCTTCTTTTGAACGTCCTTAGGGATGAAGTCATTCACGTTGATGTCAGGAAGTAATTCATCCAATTCTTGGAAGAAATCATCCAGATTGTCGCCGTCTGGAATTAAATCGGTGATGTCCCCTTTGTCAGGGATCATGTCTGTGATGTTGTCCCAACTGGGAACATCTACGTTGATATCGATGTCAGGAACAAAGTCTTGCCAGGTGCTCATGCAATTGTGTGCTTTCTTTGCATCCTCTTCATAGCACTTTGCAAAGACGTTGGCAGGCGTGTTCAGTGATGCTCAGGAGGATTGAAAACTCCTTATTTTTATGGATTTTTCGCGTGTCGTGTCCCCGATATTGACTACTCAGATTCTTCTCGGTGGAGGGCTTGGACCGATGAAGTGGTTCATTCACTGGAGGAAAGTGGTGATTTGTGTTCGGTCAGCCTTGTTTGCGATAAGAGCATGTTCTCCTAAGGCGTTGTTGTGATCAATTGATTTTTGCCTGGCGGGGGGTGTGAGGCTGCCCCTTGCTGTATTGCCTTGATAGCAGAGGTTGATCGTTGATGGATTGTTGGCTGACATGCATTGCCAATGCAGCTGGTCTCAGGGAAATGTTCACTTTTGGACCAATGTTTTTGTGGTGATGCCTCCAAGAAGGCATTTGTCTTGGCCCGCTCTGTGTGCAGCGGCCTTGTGGCAACATTCGACTTGGGCGCGGAAATCATGTTGAGATGTGAAATGATGGCGCCATGCAAAGTGTTTGAACTATTGCGTCAGAATTAAGGTGTTGGTGATTGTTTTTGGGATTAGGATTTTCATTTTGTTTGGATCGTGCGCCTGTCTTTTCAATTGCTCTTTATCTTGATTTTGTCGCTTTCTCAGTCTGCTGCTCCAGAGGCCGTGGCTGCAGCCGCAGAAGGCTGTGCACGAGGTAGCACCGTTGAGACAAAGCAATGTTTGCTGAAGCAATTACGTGCCAAGGACGAGGCATTGTTGGAGGCTCTTGAACGTGTGGCGTTGATGGCGGCAGAATCTTCGATGCAGGATTTTCATTCTCGTTGGCGCAGAATCCTTCAGGAGACTTATCAGGCCAGCAGTGATCCTGCCCTTCAGTTTGATGCATTTGTGCGGCAGAGACGTCAGGTTTGTGCTTACAGCAAATCGATTGCATTCGGAGGGTCTGGCTTCTCCGGATTTATGTACGACTGTGAGCTGGCCTTGACGCAGGCTTTGTTGCAGCAGTTGCCCGTATGGGCAGGCCACCCATCAATGATGAAGCCTTAGACGCTGAATGGTGATTGTCCGAAGGTCACTTACATTGATTTGATCGGGAGGGTTGACTCTCCTCGATTTGACTTGTGTTTAGAGGTCTTTGTCTGCCTCGTTGGCTGCTTGCTGTTCGATGAATTAGATCGCCTTCTGGCTCCAGCGTTTAAAGATCAAGTAAATCGATGGAACCACGAAAAGTGAGAGCCAAGAGGACACCAACAGTCCGCTGAACACGACTGTGCCGATGCTGATTCGACTGGCAGAACCAGTTCCCATCGCGAGCAATAGAGGCAGAAAGCCTGCCAGAGATGTGACAGCGGTGAGCAAAATCGGTCTCATCCGGTTCACGGCAGCGTCAATGATCGCCTGTCGCAGCTCTCGACCTTCAGCAAGTCTCTGATTTGCAAACTCCACAATCAGAATGCCGTTTTTCGCAGCCAAACTCACCAAAACAAGGAGGCCCATTTGTCCGTAAACATCGAGTGGTAATCCGCGCAGCTTGAGGCCAATCAAAGCTCCCATTAATGCGACAGGTACCGTCAGTAAAATGATCAGTGGATCTAAAAAGCTCTCGTAAAGACCGGCCAGCATCAGATAGATCACCACCACGCCAAGACCGAACAGGATCCAACTGACATCAGCGGCTTTTTCTTCTTCGAGGGCAAGACCCGTAAAAGCCACAGCAATGTTGTTTGCGCCGACTTGATCGCCAGCTTTTTTGAGCAACTGGATCGCTTCGCCAGTGCTCAGATCCCGATTTGGAATCGCGGTCACTTTGATGGAACGGTTGAGGTTGTAGTGGGGGATATTGTTAGCCCCTTCCTCGCGATTCAGCGTCGCTACGTTCATGAGCGACACCAATTCACCGCTGCGGTTGCGCACCATCAGAGATTTCAGGTCCTGAGGGGTGGACCGTTGACTGCCTTCAAGTTGCACATAGATGGAACGAACTCGCCCGCCTTCATAGGTGTCATCGATGTAACGGCCACCGATCGCGGCGCCGATCTCTCTGAGTGTTGCACCGTAATCGATGTCGAGTGCTGCCATTTGATCTCGGTCGAGTTCTAATCGCCAGCGCGGTGAGGATGCATCAAAGCGTGTGCCGACCTCTTCGAAGCGTTCACTTTTTTGGGCTAGGGCGATGAATCTTTGGGCGACGGCTTCGAACTCTTGAAGGTTGAGACGGCCTCCACTGCGATCCAGCAGTTCCATCGATAAACTTGATTCACTACTGAAGCCACGCACTGTCGGGGGTGTACGAACTCCAACCCGGGCATCTTTGACCTGTTGGCGTATGGCACGGCTCAGGCGTTTTTTGACAGCATCGCTGCTTTGATTAGCCCCGGACCGTTCTTGCATTGGTAACAGACGCAGAAAGAAAGCTCCCTTGTCTTCGCCGCTTTGACCAAAAGAAAATCCTGCATAAAAGTTTCCTGTACGGATGAGTGGATCCTGCGCGACTACAGATCGGATCCGATCCATCACTCCTACGGTTCGCTCCAGGCTCGCCCCCTCGGGAAGACTGAAGAAACCACGGATTTGACCTTGGTCCTCATTGGGAATGAAAGCGGTTGGCATGGTGAACAAGCCAACCCCAGTGATGAGCAAACACGCCGAGAGCAGGGCGATCACAAGGCGACTGCGCTTGAGCCAGCGCTCCAAAATTTTGGCGTAATGCTCTTGAAGCCAACTCATGCTTCGGCGCAGGCTTTGACTGAGCCGACGGATGGGGGCTGGAAGTCGACCGTTGCCTGCTCCGAGCACCTGCGCGCAGGCCATCGGAGTAAAGGACAGGGCATTGATTGTGGAGAACAAGATGGCACCACTGATCGCTAAGGCGATCGGTTGGTAAAGCCGTCCGATTGATCCTGGAATGAACAGAACGGGGATGAAGACGGCAACCAGCACAAGTGATGTGGCCACCACAGCGCCGGCTAGTTCTGCCATGGCATCTTCGGCTGCCTGCTGAGGAGGATCGCCCCGTTCAATTCGGCCGGCGATGTCCTCACTGACCACAATCGCGTCGTCAACCACGATGCCGGTGGCCAGGACCAAACCGAAAAGGATCAGGCTGTTGAGATTCGAGCCAGATAGTTTCACCACCAGCAGGCTGCCAATGAGAGCGACTGGCACTGCAATTCCAGGAATCATGGCCAGCCGCCATCGCCCCAAGAACAACACCAACACCACCAACACGAGCAGAACCGCGTCTCGCAACGTGGCAAAGGTGCGATCGAGATTGTCCTGAACGGTTTCAGCGACATCGGTGATCACTTGCATCTCTAACCCTGGTGGGAAGCTGGGTTCCAGCTGTTTCAACCGTTTCATCACTTCGCGGCTGACCTGGAGTGCGTTAGCGCCATCCCGTTGATTAATGCCCAGTCCCATCGAGCGGTCCCCCTGCAGATTCATCGCTGCAAGGCCATAGCGTTTTTGTCCAAGGCTGACGCGACCAACGTCTCTAAGACGCACCAGACCGCCGTTGTCTAATCGCTGAATGATCAGATTTTCAAAGTCCTTTTGACTACGTAAACGACCTTCTGCCTCCACCGGCAGGCTGATCAGCTGTCCTTCAGGAGCCGGTGCTGCCCCCAGTTTGCCGATAGCAGCTAAGACATTTTGTTCTGCTAGGGCTTGGGTGACATCGCTGATGGTGAGGTTTGCTTGCTCGAGTCGTTGCGAGTCCAGCCAGAGTCGGAAGGCCAGGTCATCGCTCCCGAAGGCGAACACATTGCCAACCCCCTTGATTGCCAAGAGGGATTCGCGGAGTGACTGGTCCAGCCACCCTTGTAAAAAGGTTGGTTCGTATTGATCCGGTGGATGACTAAACCCAAGGATCATCAATAGATCATCGGACGAACGGTTGACCTGAAGTCCTTGACGTGCAACAGCTTGAGGCAATTTGCGTGCGGCCAGGTTGACCTCGTTCTGAACTTTGATGGCATTCAGTTCAGGATCACCTTCGCTGAACTGCAGCCTGACGGTCGCGCCGCCCTGACGGCTGGTTGATGTGATGCTGTCGACGCCCTCGAGACCATTTAATTGCTGTTCCAGCACTGTGGTCACGCTCTGTTCCACCACCTCCGGTGAGGCGGCTGGGAACACCGCTCTCACGCTCACTCTGGTAGGCGCCAGTTGAGGAAGATCTTCCAGACCAAGTCCAAGGAACGCCGTAAGCCCAGCCAGCACAATCAGAAGGCTGCAGACGATGGTGAACACCGGTCGGCGCAGAAACGGTTGGGATAGGGACCGCACCGGGCGTTAGATCAGTCTGCGGAATCTTGGCAAGAAAAATCCCTGAATCACGGCATGTGTGATTCAGGGATTGTGGATGGATTCAGTTGTGAACTGAGTTCAGCTCAGGACTCAACCAACATTCCAGACACCGGCAGCGATTTTGAACAAATCTTGAACATGAACGGTGCTGCAGAGGAACCAAGCAAAGACAGCTCCACCGCAACCGCCTAGCCAGAAACCGCTGGTGAAATCAGCCCATCCAGTGCGAGTAAACAAATCAGCGGGAGGACTGGCGACGGTTGCGTCAGAGGGGGGAATGTTGGGCTGCTTGCCAGGTTGGTTGTACAGCAGGAACAACAGGGTGAGGATGTGGACTGCGCCAATCGCGGCTAAAAGGCCAGCGGTCTGTTGGTACTCAGTGTTGCGAAGCGGTCCAAGAATGGTGTACGGCCCGAACAGCAAATAGCCGAAGGATGCACCGGTTTCCAGGCCACGGAAATTTGGTGAGATACCTGGGCGATACAAGGGAAGATTGTTGATCAATCCCTTGATGAAATAACCACTGTTGACTGGTGTGGCTAGGTTCCCGACGCATGGGTCGGAGACAGGGGAGACGGTCATAATTTTGAAAAGCTGATGGTGAAAGTCGATCCGCAGCTAGCGGTCACTCGGCAGCTGTGATGACTCGACCGACGAGCACGATGAACACTGCGGGAAAGACGATTCCCGTAATTGGAACGAAAATCGCGGGTAACCATGCAGCAGCGAATTCACCAGTCATGTCGAGGCCAAAAGCTTCGCCGCTACTGTAGAGATCACTCATCAGAAGGCTTCTTCGGAGCTGACTTGGCGAAATAAAAGTTCAACCCGCATGCAAAACGTCCTTCTCCCCGTCGTTGCTGTTCTCCTCTTTGGTCTGTTCTGGTTCAGGGGGAAATCGGTCAAGCCGATGCTGAGGAGCACGGATGCCAGTGGTGTCGCTGAACTGAATCGTGCGCAACTGACGCGGGTGCTCGATGCATCTCCTGAGTTTGCGGATGTCGCTCTGGTTGATGCTGAGATGCAGGGCCAGGGCTCTTCGGCTCTGGAGTCCTGGCAGCCGCCGGCGACCGAGCGAGAACGGCTGGAATTATTTGTGCGTCTACGTCAAGCGATGGGGGGTGGTCCAGATGAGCGCCTCGAAGCGGTAAAAATCGCCAGCATCATGGGTGGGCAGGCCGTTTTGCCCCTCCTGCGCAGGGCTTTGCGGGATAGTGATGCTCGTGTGGTGGAAGCTGCTGCCGCCGCGATCGCACCTCAACGTGGGGCTCCACGTTTGCGAAGTCAGGCTTCTCGACCGCCTCGGAATGTGGCGCGGATGCGGTAGATCGGACGATCTTGGCTTTCGTGATATGTGCGAATCAGCAGTTCTCCAAGTAACCCAAAGCAGAACAGCTGAATTCCAGCTAACCCCAACACAACAGCCAGAGTCAAAAGAGGGCGATTGGCAATGTCTTGTCCCATCAGCTTGATCACCAGCAGATAGGTGCTGGCAATCAAGCTGGTCACAATTGCAATCAGTCCTCCGAACCCGAACACATACATCGGCCGTGTCAGAAAGCGTTTCATGAACCAGACGGTCAACAAGTCCATGAGCACGCGGAACGTGCGGTCAATGCCGTATTTGCTGTTGCCAAACTGTCGTGCTCGGTGATTCACCTTGACTTCAGTGATGCGAGCACCCTCGATAAAGGCCAGGGCCGGTAGGAATCGGTGCAGTTCTCCGTAGAGGCGCATGTCGGCAAGAATTTCCTTGCGATAAGCCTTGAGCGAGCAGCCGTAGTCGTGCAGACGGACACCTGTCACGCGTCCGATGAGACGGTTGGCGATCCGGGAAGGGAGTTTGCGCTGGATCGCGGCGTCCTGGCGCTGATGTCGCCAGCCACTCACCAGGTCATATCCCTCTCGCAGTTTCGCTAGGAGCATTGGGATATCGGCAGGATCGTTTTGTAGATCTCCGTCCAAGCTGACAATCACCTCAGCTTGTGCGACGTCAAAGCCCGCCGCCATAGCGGCGGTTTGGCCGTAGTTCTTTCGAAGCAGGACCGCGACCAGTTCAGGAATCTCAGCGCTGAGCCTCTCCAGCACTGCAGCTGTGTTGTCACTAGAACCGTCATTGATCAGCACCAACTCGAATCTCTCTCCGCTGGGGCGTAGTGCCGCGAGCAGTTGATGGACGAGCTGGGGAAGGCTTTCTTCCTCGTTGTACAGCGGCACCACCACCGACAAGTCCAGGTGGGAGGTCATCAAGGCCGATCTGTCATCGGCCAGCAACTTAATCGGCCGGTTCCCATTGCCTCCTTCCCAGAGCGTTTCAAACATCATCCTTAGGGCCGATTGGGCGGCAAAATGAGTCGCCTATTTCCGTCGACCATGGCTTTGCTCTGGGAGAATCTCACTCGACAGCTGGATTCTGTTCGCGCCGGGCTCCCCGATCACACGGTCGTGATGCCTGACTGTGATGAGACCCGTGAACAGCGGCTGCAAAAAGCGTTAGCTGCGACAAAAGATTGTGGAAACCCTCAGATCATTGAGTCGCTCAAGGCAGCCATTGAAGGGCGACAAGCCAATCTTGATCTGCCGGATCTTCCAGTTCCGGGTCAATCTGTGATGAGTGGACCTGAGGCTTACTTGGCTGAAATCTCCGACAACTTCAAGCCGAATCGCTAAGGCTTGATGGAAGGATCATCCTGGTTACGCGAGGTGGCTGCCGTCATGGCAACGGATCACACGGCCTGCGCCACGTAAATCTCTTCTGTAGTGGCTGGCCACAGGATGGTCATCTCGCTCGAAGATGGTATCCACGCCGATGCCATTGCGTCCGTGTTCACGTCCAGAACTATGGCGATAGCGACCTTGGCCTAAATAGAGGCCAACGTGGGTGCATCGCAGTGTTGATCCAAAGAACAAAAGATCTCCCGGGCGTAGCAGCTGGAGGTTGTTTGGGCCAGCAGCGATTGTTTTGCAGAATCGCTCTTGCTGATAAGCATCTCTGGGAATCCAGATGCCCTGGCTAGCGAAGGCGAGTTGCATCAGACCAGAGCAGTCCAGGTTGGGACGAAGGGTCCCCCCCCAGACGTAAACATTGGGCATCGCTTCGGTTTCCTCGCTCCAACGCAGCACGTCAGGCAACCGTTGCTCAATCGCGTGGCTGCTGAGTTGCCGCGGTCTCCATGGCTTGCAAGCCATCGCTTGGCCGATGATCTCGCTGCGATCGAGCCAGCAGCGATAACCGTCTTCGAGAAGTTGGACCCAAAGGCGCCTTGGCTCAACCGCGAGGAGTTGGAAGCGTCGGCCTTTGTGGGCTTGGGTCGCCAGTGCATCGCCGCATGAATGGCTAAAGCCGTTGACATCCAACGTCAACTGCCAAAGGCTGCCCTTCGCTAGTCGGTCGTCAGCGAGTGGGGTTCCTAAGGTCGCCATGTCAAGTCGCTGTCATCCATGGCGTTCTATCGCCCCGATTCAGCCATGACGTCCAGGTTGGAGTCGCTTTTGGACGATTTGGCAGCGGACGGTCGTCCTGGTTTGCGTAACAGCCTTTCTCTGACTTGGATTCGTTACGTCGATGCCAGTCCTCAGGCTGGTGAGGGAGTCGGGGCGTGTTGGAACGAGAACCGTCTGTTGTATCCCGCCAGTGTGGTCAAGCTGTTTTACGCGGTGGCGACGGAACGCTGGTTACAGCAGGATTTGATTCCAGATAGTGAGGAGCTCAGGCGTGCCCTGAGAGACATGATCGCTGACTCCAGCAACGATGCCACCGGCTTGGTTCTGGATTTGCTCACAGGCACCAGTAGCGGCCCGGAGTTGAACGGAGAACGCTGGCTGTTGTGGCAGCGACAACGCAGGCTGGTTAATGACTGGTTGCACACGCTGGATTGGCCTGAATTAGAGGGAGTGAATTGCTGTCAGAAGACATGGGGGGATGGTCCTTATGGTCGTGAGAAACAGTTTTATGGGGCGGACAACGGAAATCGGAACGCGCTTTCTACTGCTGGAATCGCGCGGATGCTTGAGGCGGTGATGACGGGTTCGGTGGTTTCACCGCCTGCCTGCCGTCGCGTGAGGGATTTGCTGGATCGCTCTCTCGATCAGGACTGCCGACGGGCGGATCCCGAGAATCAAGTGGATGGGTTTCTTGGAGAAGGTTTGCCCGAGGGTGCTCGCTTATGGAGCAAAGCGGGTTGGATGAGTCAGGCGCGCCATGATGCCGCTTGGTGGCAGCAGAACGATCAGCCACCCATGCTGCTTGTGGCCTTCAGTGTTGGTCCTGATCGGGCCCGAGATGAGCGTTTGCTCCCAGCCCTGGCTCGAGAATTAAATCAATTTGATTCTGCGGAAGCATGATCAATCGCCTCTGAGCCAATCCTTTGATTTGGCCATTTCATCATGTTGTGTCCCACTTGATGATGTCTGCAATGACTCTAAGGATGTTCGAAAGCATCGTTTGATTTTGATGCTATGGATCGTGAGATGATTGCGTTGTTTGTTCTGGTGTGGCGATTAAATACTCTCATTGCTTTTGCATGCCAGTACTGATGTTTTCAATCTCATTTCAAATGATTGAGGCGTTGGATGGAGTGATTATTGACGGTTGAGAAGGCTTTTGTTAGAGAATTAATTGGATGGTATTTGGTAAGATGGATGGTTTGAAACTGTTATTGAGACAAGTAACTGGACATTGAGCTGGGTTGGAGATCTTTGCTGCTTGTGATCTCAAGAATCTGTCCAATACTGGCAGGAGTTTGGAGCGCTTCAACGCAGCTTTGTGCGACAAGCCTCCTTGGAATGGAGTTGCTGTCTTGTTGATTTGGCCCACTCCAGCGAATCCCCTCCCCAGCAAGCTCATCTTCTCGTTCTGAGAGACCACCCGGACGGATGACGGTCCAATCCAGTCCACTCGTTTCCACTGCGCGTTCTCCAACTCTCTTCCACACCAAAATCAGCCCAAATAAATTCAAGACGTGTTTCCATTGACCCGCGCAAAGTGAACTCACGAGGATCACCCTTCTAACGCCGACCCTTTGGCAACTTTCGATCTGACTCTTGACTCCCCACGCGTCAACACGCATGGGACTCGTCAGATCAATCGATGGACGTGCTCCAGTGGCAATGACTAAGGCATCAATCCCAGTCAGTGCGCTGTCAAGGGCTTGTTGATTAAACAGGCTCAGTCTGGATTGTTCACACTCAGTCAAGGAATCTGGAACAATCGAGGTTGGCCTCAAAAGTAATCGCGTGTTGATGTTTAAATTCTGAAGCTCTTCTGCAACTCTGTACCCTGTTTTCCCAGATGCTCCACTGACGGCGACAGTCTTCAACATGTTTCTATCGGCTGATTATTTCTCCTTCTAACAGATCTCTACGACTTTGGCCGATCGCGTCTCGCTTGCCACCTGTACTAAATGATGAATCACGATGGCCTGCTCTGATGACCCCAAGAGCAGGCCAAGATGCTGCGACTCTGCTCGGTGAAGTGCCAAGATGGATACAAGAACGAATGGGGAGTCTCGCCGAATCGTCTTGTTTTGCTTAGTGATCAGCCACTTGAGAGTATTGGTTGAGATCGTTTCCATCGTTCAAGATATGACACCAAAACATGTCTTGGATCATTTCAGCAGTTGTGTCTAATTCTTTGTTGTCGTCTTTCATTTGGATCGCTTTGGGTAGGTGAGTTGCTGCAAGTTCAAGATGTTCGCGCGAGATGCGGTCTTGGATCCGTTTTGGTTGGTGTTGGTGTTGGCCTGGTCTGTACCTGAAGCACCCACTCTTTGCAGTGATCAAGATCAAGGTGCATTGCTGGATGACCCTTCTGTTGGTGGCCATCTCAACTGGCTGCTTTGCTTGGGCGAGCTGCCCACGCAAGGGGCTTTACGATGTGTTACAGTTACTTAACGTTTCTTAAGGAATCCATGGACAGCGCCAAGTTTGGTTTTTCTGCATTCGCTGAGCAGTGGAATGGTCGTCTTGCCATGATGGGATTCATCATTGGCTTGGGGACTGAGTTGCTGACCGGCCAAGGTATTCTGTCTCAAATTGGCCTCGGTTGATGCCCCCAGAAGAAGCGGATTTCTGGGTCCCAGATACTCGTCTTGGCTATGCCAATCTTGTTTATTTTGGGTTGTTTACAGCAGTGATTTACATTGGAGGCCATCAGGCAATTAACTCCATTTGTTCTTCATTGTCTCATTCACTTCTAAGTTTCTAGAATAAAAAACCTCCGCATAGGCGGAGGTTTTTTATTTTTGAAAATTTTCGTCTTAAATAAGCCAGTCTAATCGAATGGTTCTTGTCTAACAATTTCTTATCGTGGCTTCGGTGAATTGCAAGAAATTCATGGTTGCAGCTTGTGCAAGCATTATTTATGCATAATCTTCACATTTTTCTCGTGATCAAGGTTTGCTTGGCCTTGATCAAGCAGAAAAGTTGAGAGCTATCGAAACGATGTGATGTGTACAAGCTCTGCAGGAGGCGAAATATCAGATCAGTGATTGCTCTTTGACATAAAAAAAGGCTTCTCAAAAGAGAAGCCTGCGGGCTGTTTTCTGGATCAGTGTTGATCCTTCAGCATCGGTAAATCCGTAGGCTGTTTGAGCACAAAAACAACTCCTGCTGTTAAAAGAGTGGTGACAGCAATTAAGGCGTAGATGGCAGTTGTGTAATCAGACATCAGTTGATCCCAAAAAAACCGAAAGTGATTTGGCTGACGATTCCGTGACCTGTCAGCGCTTCGGTCAGAACACCGAGAACGAAGCCGAGCATTGCGACTCGACCATTAAGCAGTTCAGCCCTGCTTAGGCGTTCACTTTTGATTTGGGACGCAGCAGCATCTTGGTACCACTGGTCATTGGCGGCGGAAGAAGCCATGGAACCTTTGTGTGTGAAGTTACGTTACGACAATTGTTTCGAGATGTAAAGCGGTTGTCCGTACCTCCTGCCGGCTGGTGTCTGGATTTCCCCTAAGCGCTTGGCCTCCAAAGGACGAGGCGTCACAAGTTTCAGCGTGGCTGATGATGTGATGCACAGTGATCAGGAGATCAAGAATTGAAATCGATCACTGGGCTCGCCATTAAGCCCGGAGACCCCAACAGTAGGTAGCAGCTCACAAGACCTCAGGCATTGTGCTTCGATCGAATTGGTTGACATCAAATATTGTGCTCACCGCAATCAAGATGTCTCTCTTTTCTTGTTGTGAACGATTGAATGTCAGGTTTTGGGCTTGTATATACGTTTCTTGACCAGGGGCGAGAGTAAAAGACTTACGAGCAAGGGGCTGCAGTTCAAAATAAGCATTTTTGATTTTGATTTTGATTTTGATTTTGATCAAAATGATTTATTTTAGGCTCTGCTTTTTGGTTTTAATCCAAGTGAAGCGCGTCAATAAGATGATTGAGTTTTCCCCTTTAGATTTCTACTGCTCCATTGCTGGTTGCAAGGTGCTTTGTGACGGCTGATCTCTTGGGGCTATTGCCGACGAATTGGGAGCTTGTTCACTTTGTGTTCGCTTAAAAGAATGGTGCTTGCACGCCAATGATTCTCGAGTTTGAAGGCCCAT
>MDSW01131869.1_pt1 | contig 14986 bp, 13 predicted proteins | sample 811171 | NCBI WGS metagenome assembly MDSW01 (sample SAMN05326641, study PRJNA326480) | marine metagenome | isolation source: seawater | place: Atlantic Ocean: North West | collected 2012 | reverse complement strand
TTTAACATATCATGCATGTCTTTTTGTATCATGTTTAATGATTTACCGTCAAACTCAAGATGAGCTAAATCAGATATTTTTTTAATTAAAGCTTTATTTAATTTCATTTAAAGAATTTTTAATAACGTTCCATGTTTCGTTTTTTAAATTTATAAAATCTTTATTATTTGTTGCTATTTCTTTGTGTATAATAATTTTAGCTTTTCCTGGAAAACAAAAATATTTTCTAAATAAATTTTGACTATTAAATATAGAAATAGGTATTATAGGTGTTTTAGATGCTTCTGCTATTTTGAAAGCACCGTTTTTGAATTTTTTTAAATCGGTATCTTTAAATATTCCCCCTTCAGGAAAGACGACTATGTTTTTATTATTATTTATTTCTTTTGTAGCTTTTTTATAAGCCAAAAAAGAGTTTTTTATACTTTTTCTTTTAACAGTGATCACATGTTTTTTATAGAGTAATCCAAAAATAGGATATTTTACTATTTCTTCTTTTCCTATAAACAAAATAGGGCTCTTTATAGAAGCGTATATTAAAGCAATATCAATATATGACTTATGATTTGGACAAAAAATATAATTACAATTATAATTTATTTTTTGTTTAAAATTAGTTTCTAATCTTATACCTATAACAAAAATCAGGCATTTACACCAGAACCTTATAACACTATTTAAAGCAACAAAATATTCTTTTTTAGAAGACAGTATTACAAATACTGGTAGTAATATTAAAAAAGAAATAATGAAAAACACGATAAACCAAATTTTCCATAAAAATCCAAATAAGAATAAAAAACTTTTCATTTAACACAAAATTATTGAAATTAGTAGAATAATTGCAATTATGACAAGAGTATTAACAGGAATACAAAGTTCGGGAAAACCTCATTTGGGTAATATTTTAGGTGCTATAATACCTGCTATTAAAATGTCAAATAACGAAAAAAATGAATCATTGTTTTTCATAGCTGACCTACATTCTCTTACAACTTTAAGAAACCCTTCTTTAATCAAGGAAAATGTTTATGCAACTGCGGCAGCATGGTTGGCCTTTGGGTTTGACACAAAAAAAAATATATTTTACAAACAATCTGATATACCAGAAGTTTGTGAGTTTACTTGGTATTTAAATTGTTTTACTCCTTATCCAATGTTGGCAAACGCTCATTCCTTTAAAGATAAATCTGATAATTTATCAAACGTTAATTCGGGCCTGTTTACATACCCTGTGCTTATGGCTTCTGATATATTGATGTATGACGCAAACATAGTTCCGGTAGGTAAAGATCAAAAACAACATGTTGAAATGACTAGAGATATAGCGGGATATGTTAATAATATATATGGAGAAGTATTAGTTCTTCCTGAGTCAAAAATAGATTCTAGGGTTATGACTATTCCAGGCTTAGATGGAAAAAAAATGAGCAAATCTTACAATAATTGTATAGATATATTCTTACCAGAGAAACATTTAAAAAAACAAATCATGAAAATAGTAACAGAGTCTTTGTCTTTAGAAGAAAAGAAAAACCCAGATTCGTGTAATGTTTTTAATATATATAAATTAATAGCATCAAAAGAAAAGACAGAGAAATTATATAATTTATATGTTAATGGAAATTTTGGATTTGGCACAGCTAAAAAAATGCTTTTAGATCTAATATTAGATACTTTTTCTGAAAACAGAGAAAAATATAATTATCTTATGAGTAATAAAAATATAATAGACAAAGAGCTTGAAATAGGGTCTAATAAAGCAAGAAAAATAGCGAAAGAAGTTTTATCTAGATTTAAAAACAGTTTAGGTTTTTAATTATATTATTCACAAAACTGATCCTGAAGTTTATTTTAAATTATATTTTTTGTAAAACTTGTTGTATAGTTTTTCTTGATGGTTTAATGTTTCTATAAACTCACCATTTATTAAACCGCAAACAATGTCGTTGCTTTTAATGTCTAAGGCGTCCCCTTTGCTGATAAATAAAGTGGCAAATTTACCTTTCTCTATTGAACCTACGTAATCATCTATTTTCAATATTTTGGCGGCATTTAAAGATATGGCTGATATTGCAGCTTCTTTTGGTAACCCAAAAGCATGAGCTGTTCCTGCTGTAAAAGGCATGTTTCTTGTGCCCATAGCATCCATGTCACCTTTATATCCAAGACAAAATAGAATATTGTTTTTATATAGCTCATAAGGAAGTTTGTAAAATTCATCAATGTCTGCGTCTTCAGTTGAAGGCAAAGCATGTATTCTGTTTAAAATTACAGGTATATTATGTTGCTTTAATATTTTTTTTGCTTTTACAGCATCATCTCCCCCAACTAAAACAATATTATTGATATTATATTTTTTTGCAAAAACAATAGCATCTTGTATGTCTTTTATATAATCAGCGTGTATATATAATGTTTTTTTACCATCAAAAAGATCTTTCATAGATTCCATTTTGATATCAATAATATTATTTTTTTTGTTGTAATATGATAAAGCTTGATCAAAAAACTGTTTTAGTTTCATTATTTCATACAAACGATTTTTTGATTTTTCATCGTCTTTATGATGACCCCACCAGCCTTTATTTATGAAAGACTGCGGCCAGTTTAAATGAATTCCATCATCTTCTTTTAAAATAGCATCTTCCCAATTCCAAGCTTTAAAATTTACAATAGAAGATTTACCTGTTATTAAATCTCCCTGAGGAACTATCTGAGCAATCAAAACACCATTAACAGTAACAGTATTGATTATTTTTGATTCAGCATTATATGCTATTATGGATCTAATATGAGGATTTATGCAGCCAACTTCTTTAAAGTCTCTAGTGGCTCTTACGGCGTCAATTTCTGTGATCCCAATTTTACTATTAGGTATAATAAAGCCTGGATATATGTGTTGATTTGTTGCGTTTATTATAGTGTCATATTGGCTTTTGTCAATTTTTATATTTTTTTGGTTTAAAACTTCTTCTATAATATTATTATTTATTATTATAGCAGACGGAGATATAACTTCACCGTTACCAACATGAGTTGTTCCACCAATAATTAGTATTTTATTTTGACTAAAACATATAATACTTAAAAAAACAAAGAATAAAATAAATTTAATTTTCATGGCTCTAAAGTATCACAGTGATATAGTTTTTGTTTTTCAAATTTAGGTTTTTGTTTGTTGGGTGAATCATCTTTTAACATTATTTGAATAATTCTACTTTTTTCATTTTGGTTTCTTTCTCTTAATTTTTTATCATTTTCAATACTAAAAAAACATTTTCCATCTATAAATGTTTTTTCAGCTTTGCTATACATAGATAGAGGATTTCCACTCCAAACAACTATATCAGCGTCTTTGCCAATTTTTATACTTCCTACTTTATCATCTATTTTTAACATTTTAGCTGGATTTAAAGTAACTAATTTCCAAGCTTCTTCTTCCTTTAAGTTACCATATTTTATGGCTTTTGCAGCTTCTTGATTTAATCTTCTTCCCATTTCTGCATCATCAGAATTAATTGCAGTTAAGACACCCATTTTGCTTAATAAAGCAGCATTATAGGGTATTGCGTCATTTACCTCAAATTTATATGCCCACCAATCAGAAAAAGTTGAACCTCCTGCTCCGTGTTCTTTTAACTTGTCAGCAACTTTATACCCTTCTAGTATGTGTGTAAAAATATTTATTTTAAAATTCATGGAATCAGCTACTTTCATTAACATGTTTATTTCTGATTGCACATAAGAATGACAGGTTATAAATCTTTTTTTGTTTAAAATTTCTAATAGAACATTTAATTCTAAATCTTCTCTAGGGGGAGTAGTTTTCTTTTTTAATCTAAAAGGCAAAGAATTATAGTTTTCCCATTTTTTTTCATATTGTTTTGCTCTCCAAAAAGCATCATAAAAAACTTGTTCAACGCCCATTCTTGATTGAGGAAATCTGTATTTTTCGTCGTCTCCCCAATTTGATTGTTTTACATTTTCTCCTAAAGCAAATTTTATAAACTTACCAGCTCCTTTAAACTTCATTTCTTCTGGGTCTAAACCCCATTTCAACTTTATAATTGCAGATTGACCACCTATGGGGTTAGCTGAGCCATGAAGCAATTGAGCGGACGTTACCCCTCCTGATAATTGTCTGTAAATATTTATGTCATCACTATTTATAACATCACCAATAGAAACTTCAGCTGTTACAGCTTGACTGCCTTCATTTACGCCCCTATGTATAGCTATATGAGAGTGTTCATCTATAATACCACTTGTGATATGTTTACCTTTAACATCAACTATTTCAAAAGTTTTATTTTTTATGATTTCTTCTTCAGGTTCTTTTTCACCAACGTATAAAATTTTCCCATCATAAATAATCATATTGGCGTTTTTAATTATACCTTCTTTTTCATTTGTCCATATAGTTGCATTCTTAAAATAAATATTTTGTTGTTTTGGCAAACTATCCCAGCCATATGACTTATTTGGAAGCCAAATTTTGCCTTCTAGATTTTTTTCAGCATTTTCTTTTTTATTGTTTTGTTCTTTTTTTAAAGGCATTTTGTATAAAGCACGCCAATTTTTTACAACCCCATATTCATCTTTATATTCACCATTTATTATATTTTTATTATCATTGTTTTTTACTATTAAACCAAAAAATCTCAAATAATCAGAATTTATTTTTACTGTAAATGAAATATGATTTCCTTCCATTATTAAATCTATTTTTTTATTTATTGAATCATTAATAATAAATTTTCCTTTTTTCATGCTTTCAATTATAAGCGCGTATTTACTTTTGTCATTATTTGTTCCCAAATTCAAAATATCATATTTGCCTTTCAAGTGGCTTCTTTGTGAAATATTTATAACATGTTGTACTCCCTGAATCCAGTTTTCTTCTATAATACCGTTTGTGAAAATATTATCTGATACAATTAAAAAATTAGCAAATTTTCCTTTCTCTATTGTCCCTAATCTTTCTTCTTCATTTATAAATTTTGCAGGCTTTGTAGTTAAAGAAGCAAGTAAATCATTTTCAGTAAAATTAGAATTAATTGTTTTTTTGATTTTTTTTAAAAAATCATCATCTTTTGACAAACCATAAGAAGTAATACAAAAATCTATTTTTTGTTTTTTCAATATAGAAGGATTGTGTGTAGACGTTTCCCAATGTTTTAATTTTCCAAGGCTTATTTTTTCTTCATCATAAATATCTTTTATTTCGTAAGCTTTAGGGAAATTAACAGGTATAATATATTTAAAGTTTAATTTTTTTATGTTTTGTATTCTTTGATATTCATCACCATTACCTTTAACAATAAAGTCTATTTCAAAGTCTTCTGCTATTTTGGATATTCTTAATATATCTAATTTATTGTTTGCTTCAATTATTTGAGGAAAAGATTCAAGCTCTTTAATAGATTCTAGAGTTAAATTAAATTGTTCTTTTTTCCCACCTCTTGAATACCACTCAGCGTCTAATAAACTTTGCTTTATTAAAGCAATTATACCCATCAAAGAGCGAGGGTATATTTGTTTAGATTTTCCTTTATTTAAAGACAGGTGACTAGAAATTTCTTTATTTAAAATTAATTCATTTTCTTTTTTTTGACCAAGAGAAACCAAACAACCGGATCCTCTAAAAACTCCATCATGATTATGTGTGAGTACACTTCCAAATCCGTATTTTCTCATTTTTTTAGCATTTTTTTCATCTTTTTTAAAAATTTCATATGCCTTGACATGAGATTTTACAGCTTCATTCCAACCAAAAGCTCCTTTTGCGTTTGATTCGTATTGAGGGTAATAACTTTCGTTGTTTTGAGAAGATTCTTTTACACCATAATTAGAATACAAATCTATGAAAGAAGCATAAATATATTTTCCATTTAGGTTTTTAACTATGGCGTTATTTGGAATATCTAATTCTTCACCTACAGCTATTATTTTATTTTTTTTTATTATTAAAGTACCTTTGTCTATTTTTTTTTCAGGGTTTATTTGTATAGTTGCGTTAGTAAAAGCATATGTAGGATAAAAGTTTTTTTTCACATCATTTATAGGGAATGTTTCTTGAGAAAAAGAAAAAAAACTAATAAGTAGTAAAAACACCATAAAACATATTTCAAATGTCTTTTTTTTAGTGGATATCTTATTTATATTTAAGTACATATTTCTAAATTATGAAAAAATTTTTTATATCAAAATCTATTTCAGAATATAAAGCCGTTTATAGAGAAAAAGGATTAAAAGGACTTGTGAAAGAAAAGGGCTGGAAGGTTGTCTTGTTTGTTTGCTTAGCTTATTCTATAAAAGGAACTCTTGTTTTGATATTTGGAAAAGGATTGATAGATTTATTTAAAAATATTTTTTAATACATTTGCATTATTATGAATACACACAAATCAAGTTTTTTAAATGCTTTAATTTTAATAATATTTGGATGTTGGGCCTATTTTACATCTGAATCTCCATCAATAACATCACTGATACCTGTGTTCTTTGGTGTTATATTAATTATTATTAACAAAGGACTAAAAAATAAAAATAAAATTACATCGCATATAGTCGTTGCTTTAACTTTAATAATATTAATAGCTTTATTTATGCCGCTTAAAGCTGCTATAGGTAGGGCAGATAATATAGCTATAGCCAGAGTTTCAGTAATGTTGTTGTCAACTATATTTGCTTTTTACTATCAAATACAATCTTTTGTAAATGCAAGACGCAAATCTAAATAGCTTTTTAGAAAGAGCAGTTTTAGTTGGCGTAATACATAAAGATCAAAATGAGCTAGAGACAATAGACTATCTGGATGAATTAGAATTACTAGCAAAAACTTCAGGAGCAACAGTTGTTAAGACTTTTATTCAAAAAAAATATTTTTTATCTCCTAGTACTTTTATTGGTAAGGGTAAAATAAATGAAATAAAAGAGTTTGTTTCAATTAACAAAATAAACCTTGTAGTTTTTGATGACGAACTAACAGCCTCTCAGTTTAGAAATATAGAAAAAATACTTAAATGTAAAGTTTTAGACAGGGCGAATTTGATTTTAGATATTTTTGCTTTAAGAGCAAAAACCTCTTACGCTAAAGTTCAAGTTGAATTAGCGCAGTATTCTTATTTGTTACCAAGATTGACAAGGATGTGGACACATTTATCTAAACAACAGGGTGGTATAGGCACAAAGGGTCCAGGAGAAAAAGAAATAGAAACAGATAGAAGGATAATAAGAAATAAGATTAGCGTCTTAAAACAAAAGTTAAAAAAGATAGATAAACAAAGAAAAGTACAGAGAAAATCAAGACAAAATATTTTAAAAGTTTCTTTAGTGGGCTATACAAATGCAGGTAAGTCAACATTGATGAATTTATTAACTAAATCAAATCTTTTAGCTGAAGACAAATTATTTGCAACTTTAGACACAACAGTAAGAAAGATATACTTAAATAACAAAAACATGTTAATTTCTGACACTGTAGGTTTTATAAGGAAATTACCTTATCAACTTATTGAGTCTTTTAAGTCTACTTTGGATGACATTTTAGACTCTGATATTTTACTGCATGTTGTGGATTTATCTAGTGATAATTTTGAAAAACATATAGATGTTGTAAATAAAACTTTATTTGAAATAGGAGCTTCAAATAAAACACAAGTTTTAGTTTTTAATAAAATAGACAAATTAAACAATAAACTAAAAACAAATAAAAACAGTTTTTTGTCATTGGAACAAACTTGGATGAATAAAAACAATAATAAATCAGTTTTTATTTCAGCTTATAAAAAAACAAATATTGAAAAATTAAAGAAAACAATCTTAATTTGAAATTACCTATTGATTACGATTTTGTCTTTAAAAATTATTTCTTTTTCATCGTATATTTCTATAACATATAAACCTTTTGGTAAAAACCTTACATTTATACTATTATTGAAACTTGTTTTTAACACAATTTCTCCTAGCATATTTTTAAATAATATTTCAGATATTTTTTCTGACGAATCAATAAATAATAATTCAGATGTCGGGTTAGGGTATACTTGTAGGTTTGTATGCCTTGAAATTAAATTTGTTTTTGATTCAGGGTTTTTCATAAATCTTATGTATTCTACGTCACCATAATCATAATCAACCTCAACTTCTAGCATAGTGAAACCCGCATCTTGATGGTTTGAAACCCACCAATAAGCAATTGAATTGCCAACATTACTATAAACTAAATTCCAAGGATTTTTTATAAAAATTCTACCAGTCATCCCCATCGAAGAATGAGGTTGACAAACATAATATATTATCCCATTTTCGTGGGTTATATTAGAATCTATAACTATATATTGATTAAAAACCGGTTGTCCCCAAAAAGAAAAACCTCCATTTGATAAAGTGTCGCCATTTGCCCAAGTTGTTGAGTCTACTTGTACTGAATTATGGTATCCTCCGGTGTCAAAAAACACAGTATCACCAATATTAACCCATATGCTGTCAGGGGAAAAAAACATACCGTTTGTGTTTATAGTGATACTTGTTGGGAAAACTCTTCCCCACAAACTATCTACAGAAGTTATTGTTTTTTTCATTCTTAAAGCATCATAATTTCCCATGGGTAGTTTTAGTGTTCCCCATGAATCTATGTAATTACTTTCAGCGCTATCTAATTTATATCTTATAAGATCAATACCAGGTATTGGTAGTATAGTGTTTGCTAACACTGTGTCAAGATTCCATTCTGATATCCAACTAGATTGATAATTAACAGGATATTTTAATATTGCTTGTTTTTCTAAAGCAATTGGGCCAACTGTAGCGTCTACACCACCTAATAACCACAAACCAGACCAATCATTATTTAAGTAAAACAAAAGATCATCTGTGTTAGCACACAAATTAGAACTAGGAAACATAAACCCATAAGGAGTGTTTTGTGGGTTTTCAAAAATAATTGAATCTTCTTCTTCAGCGATTAGTCCTGAAAAATCCCAAGTTTGATTTATTCCTTGAGAACCTATAGAAAACAAATCAGCATCATCTTCTACATTCCCAAAGTACCTTATATCTCCTAAAGGGACTATATGACTACTGTCAATAGTAATTTGACAAAAAGATATAAATGGAAGGATTATGAAAATTAATATTAATTTTTTCATAGTATAAATTTAATAAAAACATTTTGAATTGTATAGGTTGTAATAGTGTCTTTTAGATTTAATAAGACTTGCGTGATTACCTGACTCTACAATTTTACCATTGTCTAATACATATATTTTGTCAATAGATTTTAAGGTAGACAATTTATGAGATATTATTATACTAGTTTTTTTATCTACAAGGTTTTTCAAAAGTTGAAATATTTTTTTTTCTGATTCTTGATCTAAAGAAGAGGTGGCTTCATCAAAAATCAAAACATCTGGATTTTTAATAATAGTTCTAGCGATATTAATTCTCTGCTTTTGTCCTACAGATATATTTTGTCCATATTCAGTAATTTGATAATTATATTTGTTTTCAAGTTGTTCTATAAATTCACTTGCATTAGCTTTTTGACATGCATTTTTTACTTCTTCAAAACTGTATTTTTCCCCTAAAGTAATATTGTTTGTAATAGAGTCGTTAAATAAAATAGTTTCTTGAGAAATGAGATTGATTATGTTTCTAATATTGCTTTTTTTATACTTTTTTATATTTTTTGAATCAACCAATATTTCGCCTCTATCTACTTCGTAGATACCTAATAAAATATTTATTAATGTTGATTTACCGCTACCAGAACTACCTACAATTGCTATAGTTTCTCCTTTTTTTACTTCTAAATTCAAGTTTTTAAAAACAGATTTATTTCCAAAATTAAAATGGACGTTTTCGAACCTTATGTTTTCTTTTATTTTGTGTATTTTTTCTCCTTTTTCTATCTCTTCTACCTCTTCGTTTTCTATAATTTCATTAATTCTTTCAGCTGCGGCATTACCTTTTTGTATCAAATATAAGGCCGTTGTAAATGATTTTGCCGGGGGTATTATTTGAGAAAAAATAGCAACAAAACCTATAAACAACTCTGGTTTTATTTCTGAACCAGAAAGAACTGTTTTCCCTCCAAACCACATTACAATTATTAAAACGACTATACTTAAGAATTCACTTAAAGGAGAAGATAAATCTTTTTTTCTTATAATATTAGTCATACTAGCTTTATAATTTTTGTTTATTTCTTCGAATTGGTTAAACATATATTTTTTGAGGTTAAAAAATTTTATAGTTTTAATATGAGTAACAGTTTCTTCTATTTTGTTAACTATTAATCCCATTTGCTGTTGTCCTGTTTTAGAAGATTTTTTCAAGTTTTTGCCTATTTTACCTATAATAAAACCAGTTAAAGGGAATAGCATTAAAATAAATAATGTCAAATTGAAATTGATATAAAAAAGTGTAATTAAAAAAACAATAATTGTAATAGGGTCTTTAAACAATAATTCAAGAGCACTCATTATTGACCATTCTATTTCTACTAAATCTGCGGTATGTCTTGCTATAATATCTCCCTTTTTTTTCTTCGCAAAGAAAGAAGACTTAACAGATATTATTTTTTTGTACATGTCCATTCGAATGTCATGAACAATACCATTTCTTATTGGAGACATAAAAAACAAAGACACATATCTACAAAAGTTCCTTAGAAAGAATAAGACGAATATTATTACACATAGGTATAGAAGAGCATGAGCTTCACCGTGAGACTCTATTTTTATTGTCATGTTGTAATTAAGATAATTTAGAAGATAAGATATAGAGTATTCAAATTCAGGAGTTTCGTATATTTTTTGACTTGTGCCAAACAGTAAACTTAAAAAAGGAATAATCATTGATATAGAGAAAAGAGAAAAAAAAGCAGTAAGTATGTTGAAGAAAATATTTAAAACGACATATTTGCGGTAAGGTTTTATATATTTAATAATTTTAAAGAAATGTTTCATTAAACAAATATAGTAATCTCATTATAAGTAATTTATTTATGGAATCATTACGTCAAAGAAAAGTGTCTAGGTTAATACAAAAAGAACTTTCAATTATTTTTCAAAAACAAAGTTTTGATTTATTTGGAGTCAAGTTTATATCAATAACAATAGTAAGAGTTTCTCAGGACCTTTCTGTTGCAAAAGTTTATTTAAGTCTTATAGATTCTATTGAAAACAAAAAAGATTTATTGATCAAAATAAACAAATCTAACTCTAAGATTAGAAATTTACTTTCACGTAATGTTAGAAGTTCGTTGAAAAAAATACCAGAGTTAAGATTTTTTATAGATGATTCTTTTGATTATTACAAAAAAATAAATTCTTTGCTGAGTAAAAAATGAAAAACAACATAATAAATTTTATTTCAAATAGATTTTTGTATTCTAAAAAATCTCAGAGTTTAGTTAATATTATATCCATAATAACATCTTTCAGTATAGCTTTAGTAATGGCTGTTTTAGTTTTTATTATGTCAATATTTAATGGTTTTCAAAATTTAATAGAATCTCAATATTCAACTTTTTACCCAGATATCAAGATTACATGTAAAAATAATTTTTTCCAAACACAAAAAATAGACTTCAATACAATAAATCCGTCTTATCGTTTTTCAAAAGTTATAGAACAAAGAGCAGTATTAAAAAACAATAAATTTGAAAGTGTAGTTACGGTATTAGGAGTAGATAGTAATATTTTCAACGTATTAGATTTAGACAGCAGTATATTAAATTTAAAAACAGAAAAAAGGAGCGATGTTTTTGTTTGTAGTCGTCTTATTGCCGATGAATTTGCACTACAATTGGGAGACATGTATAATCCATGTACAACATATTTCCCAAATTCTGATTTCACTTTTTCAGGGTTAAATTCCGACGAGATGTTTAATGTTGCTACATCTTATCCAGTTTCTTTTTTTGAAAAACAATCATCTTTAGACGCAGGTTTTATATTAATGAAAGAGTCCTTTGTTTCTAATTTAATATCTAAAAAAAATAAAATCAATGCGATTTATTTAAAGACATCAAAAAAAAGAAATTTTAGTGAAATTTTATTTGGCCAATCATCTTTTAAAAAATCAAAAAAACTTCAAAGAGCTAAAAGAAAAATTCAAAACAAAATAGGATTAGATTTCAAGATAGAAACTTTTTTTGAACAAAATCAATTTCTTTTTAAAATGATAAGAATTGAAAAACTAGCTATTTATTTTTTAATGTCTTTAGTAATTATTTTGATATCTTTTATTATAATAGGTAACTTAATTATATTAATAGTAGAGAAAAAAAACAATATAGAAGTTTTAAAGGGAATAGGATTCAATTCTAAACAAATAATTCAGATTTTTAAAAAACAAGGACAAAAATTAGTTTTAATAGGAGTTATAGCGGGTTCTTTTTTTGGTGTTTTTTTAGTTTTATTACAGCAAAAAATAGGTTTTTTGAAAATGGGGAAAGGATTTATAGTTGACAGCTATCCTGTAGGGATAAATTTAACAGATTTATTTGTGCTTTTTTTAATTGTAATCTCTATAGGTTATTTTTCTGTTAATTTAATATCTAAATCCTATAAGAAATATATTTTTAATTAAATTTCGTGTTTATCTCTTTTAAACAATCTAAAATTTCATTTATGTCTAAAGATTGAAGTAATTTCATTCTATAGTCTTTGAAGTGAGGAATATTTTTAAAGTACTTTGAATAGTGTCTCCTCATTTCTAATATTCCTAATTTTTCTCCCTTCCAAAGAATAGATTCTTGTAAGTGGTCTATACATGTTTCAGTTTTCTCTTTTAATGATATTTCTTCTAAACTACTCCCTTTTTCTAAATAATATTTTATTTGTTTAAAAACCCAAGGATTACCGATACTAGCTCTGCCTATCATGATACCATCTACTCCATATCTTTCAAACATTAATTTTGCCTTTTCTGGACTGTTTATATCTCCGTTACCAAAAACAGGTATTTTCATTCTCGGATTATTTTTTACTTGACCTATTAAATCCCAATCAGCCTCCCCTTTGTACATTTGCTTTGAAGTTCTTCCGTGAATGGATATAGCTTTTATCCCAACATCTTGTAGTTTTTCAGCCACTTCAACTATATATTTTGAATTATTGTCCCACCCTAATCTTGTTTTTATAGTTACAGGAAATTTAGATTCTTCAACTATAGCTTTTGTCATAATAACCATTTTGTCAATATCTTTTAATATTCCAGCTCCCGCCCCCTTTGAAACAACTTTTTTCACAGGACATCCATAATTTATATCAATTATATCAGGCTTAACTTTGTTAATTATCCTAACAGATTGAATCATTGATTCTATATTGCCTCCAAAAATTTGTATTCCTATTGGTCTTTCATACTCAAATATGTCAAGCTTTTTTGTGCTTTTCTCAGCATCTCTTATTAATCCTTCAGAAGAAATAAACTCTGTAAACATTAAATCAGCTCCATGTTTTTTGCATATTCTTCTAAAAGGAGGATCACTTACGTCTTCCATCGGAGCTAAAAGAATAGGCTTCTTTCCTAAATTTATTTTATCTATTTTTACATTCATATTATGAACGATAAGCTTTTTACAAAGAAAATATTTTTGTTTTTAATTTTCATATTATTTAGCGCACTATTTTTTAATTTATTTTTTGGAATAGCGTTAAGTTTTGTTTTTGATATTAATGTAGAAGATTTTTTGAGAAAAATAAAAAATAAAGAAGTTTTAAGCATAAATTATTTAAAGGCATTAAAATTAAATTCTTTTTTAAACACTTTAAGTGTTTTTCTTTTACCGTCTTTATTTTATTTTTTCTTTTTTAAGAAAACATATTTTTTGTCTATAAAAAGGTTTGCGTTTAATTATAGAAATTTATTATTGTTGTTAACAATCTGTCTTTTATCTATACCTGTTGTTTCAAAATTACAACAAATAAATATGTCAATTGACTTAAGTTATTTTTTTGGAGAAAAGATAAATCAAGTTTCATCTAGTAATGAATATATTATGAATTCTTTACTATCAACAAACAGCTTGAAAGGATTAATGTTAAATGTATTTTTGCTTTCTTTAATGCCGGCCGTATCTGAAGAGTTTTTTTTTAGGGGAGTTCTTCAATCTTTGTTAATTAAAAAAACACAAAAAGTTGTTTTTTCTGTTTTTTTTGTAGCATTAATTTTTGCTTTTTTTCATATGAATTTTTATAATATTATTCCCATATTTTATGCTGGTGTTATTTTAGGTTTTTTGTATTGTTGGACGTCTAGTATTTGGGTTCCTATTCTTTTTCATTTTATGTTTAATTTACTCAATACATTAATGCACTATTACCAAAAAAAACACAATTTAAATTTAGAGTATCTAATCAACAATGATAGTGTTTTTTACTTAATTATTTGTTTAGTAGGGGTTTTTTGTCTTTTGTTTTTATTCAAAAAAACAAACAATGATTATTCATCTTTTTTTGTAGAATAATTTATTTTAAAAGCATCAGATTTTCTAAGTTCTTTTTTTATTAAGTAAACTAACTTCATATTTACACTTTTGTCACATTTTAGTGAAGTTGTCATAAAGGGTATTTCTTTTTCATCTCTATAAGTAGGAGCCCCAGTTGTTCTTTCGATCTCCATATAAGCTTGAATGTCTGAGCTTTCATTTGCATTACTTGAAAAAGGCTGTTCACATATTTCATCATTTATTTGTATAAAAGCAGGTTCGTTTATTTCAGGTAAAAATCTAGCTTTCCATTCATTGCTAATGGTTTTATTGTATCCAGAATTTAATCCTCCGACATAAATGTAACTAACTAAAGATTTTTTTTCTAGTTTTTTAACTTCTGTTGCTTTTGGCAAATTTTGTTTTACATTTATTGTTGTCTCTCTCATAACTGTTGTAACCATGAAAAAGAACAATAACATGAATACTATATCAGGAAGAGAAGAAGTAGATATAGTTTGATTGTCAGATTTTTTAGAT
>MDSW01083169.1_pt1 | contig 14988 bp, 8 predicted proteins | sample 811171 | NCBI WGS metagenome assembly MDSW01 (sample SAMN05326641, study PRJNA326480) | marine metagenome | isolation source: seawater | place: Atlantic Ocean: North West | collected 2012 | reverse complement strand
GGGGGGGGGGGGGGAGGGTTAACGCGAGCTTGGGCGCGGGAGGGAAGAAAAGGAGAGGGCCCCGAGGGAGGGCGAGGTGACGCGCGCGTCGCGGAGAATCCGCGAGGCCGCGCGCGCGCGGCTCGGGGCGGTCGTGCGGGGGAACGGGGTCGCGCGCACCGACTCGGGCGCCGCGACAGGCGCGCTTGAACCCGCTCGCGGCGAACGCGGGGGTGGACCTGGAGGTGAGCGACATGACGAGGACGGTGCGGGAGTGGATAGAGCGGACGAGCAGCCGCGAGCGCCGCGCCGAGAGCCGGAGACGCGTTCGCGAGCGAGGAAGGGCGGTTCGAACGCGCGCGACGGCGTGCGTTCGACGGTCGACGGACGATCGGACGTCGCGCGCGGTGGAAGTGAACGCAGAGCGGCAGAGCGGACGCCCCGAACGACGCGACGCGAGCGTCTTTTTTTAACGCGTCGTCGAGAGAATCTTGGACGGAGTACGAAATCGCCACGGTGCAGATCATTTTTTTCCGCGCGACGGGCTCGGGCTTCGCGCGCGCGGCCGATGATTCGAAATATTCTCTTATGACTACACCGCATCGCGCCGCGCGGGCGCTTCGCGCGGTCCTCCCTCTCCACTCCGCGTCCCCTCCGGGGACCCCGAATCCTCCGAAATATGATTGACCCTCTCCGTCGCCGTCTCGGCGAAAAATAAATGAATGTACGCTCAACCGTTTGTCGATGGTCGCCTCACGCCTTGCTCGCGAGGTTCGTCCCCGAGGACCCCGCCCCCGCGATCGTCTGCTGCTTGGTCACGGCGTGGCTGTAGTAGATCATGCCGACGACGGCCAGGCAGCACCCCATGATGTTCCTGCTCGTGATGGGCGCGGCGAAGATGACCCACCCGAAGAAGAACACGAGGCACGTCTTGACGTGGCCGATGACCTGGAAGCTCACCGCGCTGAACCGCCCGATGCACAGGAACGATGAGACGTTGACGAGAACGGCGAAGAAGCACGAGACGAGGAGCGCGGTCGTCGCGGGGGTGGACCACTCGTAGTCGAACACCCACTTGCCCGTGATGAGCTCGTCCATCGCCGGCCCGAAGAGGAGCATGGATCCGGCCATGTACGGGCTCGTCTTGGCGAGGAGGAAGTTGCTCGACACGCTGTGCTTCTTCTGCAGGTGCGCGACGAGGATCTGCTGCGCGGACGTGGACACGACGCCGACGACCGCGGCGACGGTCCCCGCGGCGTTCATCTCCAGGTCGCTCACGGTGGCGACGCCCACGCCGAGGAGGACGACGACGATGGCCTGGATCACGCGCCTCCCGAACTTTTTCCCCATGAAGACGCCCTCCAGGACGCACATGGTCGGGATCTGCGCGAGCTTGCACACCTGGTAGAATCCGATCGTGTTGAGCATCAGGGACATGTTCAAGCCGATGATGGACGTCGCCGCGACGGCGACGAACATCGCGATCTCGGCGGGGGGGACGCGCATCTTCTCCCCGGCCGGGTTCGTCGCGTCCCCCGCGCGCGTGTTCCCCGTGAACAGCCCGATGGAGGAGGTGCACAGAAAGTGCAGCCCGCACAGCGTCGTGGCGAAGGAGAAGCCGTACCCGGCGTCGCCCATGAGCTGTTTGTTCACCATCACGATCGCCACGGACGTGAAGATGTTGAGCGACCACGCGAACGCGTCCATCGCGCGCTTCGACGCCGCGCTCTCGCCCGCGTCCGACTCCGAACCGACCTTCATGGCCCCGTCCCGATCGCGCCACCCGACGCGAGCCTAACGTTCGAGTTTTTCCGACCCGCGGAGGGGGGAGGACCGAGGCGCGAGCCCTGCGACGGGCGTCCTCGCTCGTGCGCGAGCGCGGCGCTCCGAGCCGGTGACGCGAGACGCGCGCGCGAAGCCGAGTTCCGGTGCGATCGCGAAGCGCGCGCCCGGGAAGTGCGCCGCGGAGGCGCCACCGGCGGTCGGCTTTCAAAGCCGCGTTCGCGCTCGATCGGCGCCGCGCGGATTTCGACGATCAAGAATCGTCTCGCAAACCGACGGCGCGAGGAGAACGGAGTGTTGACCCGTCGGCGGCTCCCAGCCTCTCGCGGCGGAAAAGATCTTCCATCGGGCCGGGCGAGGAGTTAGCAGACCAGCATTCGCGGGAAACGTGAGACTCCGAACCGGCGGCTGAGAGCGGAAGTCGGCGAGCCGGAGAAAGCCGGCGGCCGCGTATATTACGGAGGACGGACGCGAGCGCGATCCCTCTCTACAAGTCGCCCCCGTGCGTCTTGGAACCCGCTCTCTTTCCAGCTCTCATACCCGTTCCCCTAAGGGCCCACCTCCAGGTGCGTTCGACGGCCACGCGTGACGTTCGGTCCCGCGCGCGCGGAATTTTTTTGGCACCGCCGATGGAGTCATCTGAAGAGGCCCAGATAGCTTCTGGACGCGCTGGGGACGCCTCGTGCCGCGCCGCCTCCACGCGCGGACGCTGACCCGTCTCGCCCCGCGCCGCCCTCACCCGCAGGTGCCTTTAGTTTAAAGCTCTCCAACACACACACACTACTCCAAAGGTGCGGCCACGTCGCGGAGGCGAGCGCGCACGCGGGGAGCGCGCGTCCCCCCCTCTGCGTGAAACCCTTTTTTTCCCCGCCTGTCGCGCCATCGCCGCGATGGCGGGAACCGCCGTGCGACGCGGCGAGAGGCGACGCCGCGCCGAAACATGGCGCATCCTCAGGCGAAGCGGCGTCGCATCTCGCAGCTTCCGGTTCCGCCGCGCCCGCGCGCGCGTCGCATCGCCCACGGGCGCCGGTTTTACGGCGCGCGACGAGCGCACGTTTCTCCGCGACCGTCGCCTCGGACAGTGCGCGCGCCGCAGCCGCCACGGACGATCACGCGCGCCGAACGTCGAGGCTGACCATCCCGCCTCTTCTCCCTCCCAACAGAATATGTCCGGCGAAGGTGGTTTCAACGATGAGGCGTACGACAGCGGCATGCAGGCCATGTGCGTTCCCGTCCTCGCGCGCCCCCCATCGGCGATCCCTGGGCTGCTGCGCTCGCGCGCCGTCCGCTTTTTGGCCGATGCGGTCGGATCGGATCTCAGCGCGTCAAACCGCCGCCCCTCGAGGCTTCGGCTCACTCGCGCCTTTCGCGCGCCGTTCCTCGCCTCGAGCGCCGCCCTTCGCTTTCGCTGACGTTCGCCTCCCACTCTCCCCGGCTCTCATCCCCCCCGCGTCCGCGACTCGCCAGCCTCAACGAGGACAAGGAGGAAGGCGGCGAGATGACCATCACGGATTGGACCGAGGTGCACGAGTCTTTCGACGCGATGAACCTCCACGAGAACCTCCTCCGCGGCATCTACGCGTACGGTTTCGAGAAGCCGTCCGCGATCCAGCAGCGCGGTATCGTGCCCTTCACCAAGGGCCTCGACGTGATCCAGCAGGCGCAGTCCGGCACGGGCAAGACGGCGACCTTCTGCGCCGGCGTGCTGCAGCAGCTCGATTACGAGAAGGAGGAGTGCCAGGCGCTCGTCCTGGCGCCCACGCGCGAGCTCGCGCAGCAGATCGAGAAGGTGATGCGCGCCCTCGGCGACTACCTCCAGGTGAAGTGCCACGCGTGCGTCGGCGGCACGAGCGTCCGCGAGGACCAGAGGATTTTGCAGAGCGGCGTGCACGTCGTCGTCGGCACCCCGGGGCGCGTGTACGACATGCTCCGCCGCCGCGCGCTGAAGCCGGACTACATCAAGATCTTCTCCCTCGACGAGGCGGACGAGATGCTCTCCCGCGGGTTCAAGGACCAGATCTACGACATCTTCCAGCTCCTCCCGTCCAAGCTGCAGGTGGGTGTCTTCTCCGCGACGATGCCCCCGGAGGCGCTGGAGATCACGCGTAAGTTCATGACGAAGCCGGTGCGCATTCTCGTGAAGCGCGACGAGCTCACCCTCGAGGGTATCAAGCAGTTCTACGTCAACGTCGACAAGGAGGAGTGGAAGCTCGACACGCTGTGCGACCTGTACGAGACGCTCGCCATCACGCAGTCCGTCATCTTCGCCAACACCCGCCGCAAGGTGGACTGGCTCACGGACAAGATGCGCGCCAGGGACTTCACCGTCTCGGCGACGCACGGAGACATGGACCAGAACACCCGCGACATCATCATGCGCGAGTTCCGCTCCGGATCCTCCCGCGTGCTCATCACCACCGATCTCCTCGCCCGCGGTATCGACGTCCAGCAGGTGTCCCTCGTGATCAACTTCGATCTCCCCACGCAGCCCGAGAACTACCTCCACCGCATCGGCCGCTCCGGCCGCTTCGGTCGTAAGGGCGTCGCCATCAACTTCGTCACCAAGGATGACGAGCGCCTCCTCCAGGACGTCCAGCGTTTCTACCAGACCGTCATCGAGGAGCTCCCGTCCAACGTCGCCGACCTCATCTAAGTGCCTCCACGTGTTCCACAGCAGTTGTGCCAGAGCGTGCCGTCAGTCATCGAGCATCAAGGAAGGTTCTCACAACGATGATGAAGCGACCCAACAACAACAAAAGCGGGACGGAACGGACGCCGCCGCCGCCTGGAAGAGGCCGCGCCGGGTGCCGCCCGCGATTCTTCACCGCTCGCCTCGTATGAGGCGAGCCAGCCAACATTTAGCGAAGTCCCGGCAGCGCTGCCGGGACGTCTACGATTCGCATAGAGTTTGAGCATCGCGCTCACGTAATACAGCGAAGACGAAAAATAATAACCGGCGCCCCTCCGTCGTCTGTTGGATCATTACATGAAGTCCTCCTCCGCCTCCTCGACGCTCGCGTACTTCTTCGCGTTGTCTTTGTTGCTCACCATGTTGTCCGTGTCCATGATGCGGTCGTAACTCCTCGCCTCTCGATCCGCCTCTCTCGCGCGCTCCTCCTCGACGCGCTTGTACTCCTCCTCGCGGAAGTGCGCCTTCTTCTCCTCCCGGATCGCCTTGTCGTACGCGTCGCGCTCCAGGGCGAGGTCCGGAAAGGCCTCCGTCTTGGTCTTGTTCAGACGGTTCACGATCTCGTTCTTTCGCTTCTCCACCTTGCACCGGCGGACCTGCGCGCGATCGTGGTACCCCACCTGCCCCACCTCCATCCTCGCCGATTTCAACAGGTTCGCCCACGGCGTGTACACCACCCCGACGTTGTTCTCCTTGTTTCCCTGGATCGAATTCGCCTTCACGAGCTGCGCGCAGTCCTCCAGCTCCTCCTCGGAGATGTCGTCGATCGTCTCCCCGCGCGCCACGCGCAGGTAGACGTGCGCGGAGGACATCTTGTCCACGTGGAACCAGATGTCCTCGGGGAGGCCCCACTTGATGAGGTCCTCGTTCTCCACCTTGTCGCGACCCATGTACAGCGTGTGCCCGGACTTCTCCGCCCCGATCGGGGTGAAGTACAGCACCATCGGACGCGAAGCGCGAGGCGCCGAACAGAGCCACGCGGGCGCCGCGGGAAGTGACGGCCTGGGGGGGCGCGCGCCGCAAAATTCTGCGCCACGAGCCGAGAGTCAAAGTGCAAATTCGCCGGACGAGAAAAACGGAGGCGCGTTTTTGTACGACGGGTACACGATGTGCTGCTTCAGCGCGGCGACCGAGAACGGCGTCGCGCCGCTCGTGGGCTATTTGCCCGGGAAGGTGCCCTGGACGCTCGAGACGCGTCTGCGCGAGCTCGGCGCGAACGTCACCGGCTCGGAGAAGGGCACCGTGCTCGTGGACCGCGAGCTGATCACGGGCGACTCGCCAAACGCCGAGAACAAAATCGCCGCCGTCGCGCTGCCGCTGCTGGTGGCCTTCGCCGAGAAGGCGAAGAACAAGGCGTGACGCGAAGCGCCCGCGTCGCGCGTTCGTCTTCCGTAGACTACGGTGGTATGGTACGAAAGTAGATGTTAGTAGCTCACCGCTCGCGCTCGGAGCCTCGCGCCGTTCGCCGGCGTGACGGTGAACCCGACGGAGGGCGTCGTCGCGTCCTCCTCGCCCTCCCTCGCCTCCGCCGGCGTCCACTCGAACCGCGCGACCAGCCTCGCGAGCGCGACGCGCATGAACACCCACGCGAGGTGCTGCCCGACGCACGACCGCGGGCCGCTCGCGAACGGCATGAACGCGGGGCCCTTGCGCCGAACGACGAGCCCCCGCCGCGGAGACGCGCCTCCGGAGCCGGAGCCTCCGCCCGCCTCCGCCTCCTCGAGCCACCGCGCCGGGTAAAAGTCGTCCGGGCGCTCCCACGCGCGCTCGTCCCGGTGCACCGCGTGCAACCAAACCGCCGCCGCGCACCCCGCCGGGAGCGTCGCGTCGCCGTCGGGGGCGGCGACGTCGGTCTGGAGCTTGCGAACGACGAGGGGCGCGACGGGGTGGAGGCGGAGCGTCTCGCGGAGCGCCGCCTCGAGCCTCGGCGCCGCCTCCGACGTGCGCCACGCCGGCGCCGGCGCCGACGCCGAAGAAGAAGAAGAAGAAGAAGGCGACCGCGGCGTCTCCTCGCCGCCCCGCGTCAGAAGGTCCCCTACGCCTAAATCCGCGGCGACGAGGGGGTCCGCGAGGAGGCTCTCGCGGAGCTCCGCCTGGAACTCGAGGTCGGCGGAGAGGCGCGTCAGCGCCCACGCCAGCGTCGCCGACTGCGTGTCGTGCCCCGCGAAAACCAAAGTCACCGCCTCGTCCAGAAGCGCCTTCGTGACGACGCGCGGCGCATCACGCTCGTCGGTGCCCGGCGGATGATTCCCAGGAGAAGCGCCCGACGACGCGCCGCGCACGAACACCCCGCCCCCCATGTACGCCTCCCACCACCTCGCCGCCGCCCCGTCCCCCGCCTTCGCCTTCGCCTTCGCCGCCGGGGACCCGTCGCCGCCGCCGTCGCCGCCGCCGCCGCCGCCGTGCGCCGGCCCGGCCGCGAGGATCGCCAGCGGCGACCCCTCCCTCGCCGCGCGCACGGCGAGCTCCGGGAGCCGCCTCGCCGCGCGCACGCACCGCGCCTCGAGCCTCCCGACGGGCGAGAGCGAGTACAACCAATCGCTCGCCATCCACACGCTTCGCGCGCGCGCGGGGATGAGGTGACGCAGCGACGTCGCCGCCGCGAGGTACTCGTCCTCCCACCGAAGCGCCGCCGACGCGAACGACGACATGGAGGACGGCGCCGTGTTGGGCGACGACGACGACGAAGATGGGGCGCCGGGGGAACTCGGGTGAAACTTGGTGTTCACGTCCCGGGGCTCTTCCGCCGCCGTCGCCTCCAGCGCCTCCGCGATGGATCGCCCGGCGAGGTACTCGAACGTCGCTCGGAGCGTCGCGCGCTGCAACGCCGGGAGCGCCTTCGTCTCGCCCGGCGTGAGGTCGCGCGCGAGGTCGCGTTCGATCTCCGCGGCGAGCCGTCGCGCGACGCTTTTGGACGCGTCCGCGAGGGGCTCGAGCCCCGCGGTCGCGAACGCCGCGAGCACCTCCGCGCGCTTCTCCGCCCAATCCGATCCCTCGGCGGTGAAGACGCCCTCGCCGGCGAAGGCTTCGAAGGCGCGGTACAGCGGCGCCTTCACCGGCTGCGCGCGGAGCGCCGCGTTCGCGAGCGACGCGCCGCCGATGTGCGCGAAGGGACACGTGCCCACGACCGCGCCGAACGCGCGGTGGGGGTCGGTCGAGGAGGAGGAGGCGCCGGAGGCGGGGGGGCGACGTCGGGGGCGCTCGAATCGACGCGAGACGCGATCGAGGAGGTTGCTCTTGCTCACGGGGTAGACGCGGAAGAGCAGGTTGGGACGCCACGGGACGATCGGGAGGCGCCCGGATAAGGCCACCCACGCGAGGGCGACGTCGAGCAGGAGCCACGCGAGGCACAGCGCGACGTAGCACCCCGCGCCCCGGACGAGGGCGGCGACGCCACCCTCGGCGAACAAAATCGCCGCGGCGGCGGTCGCCGCCGCGGTGCCGCCCGCCAACATCCTCCCCCGCCGACGCGTCCGGGGTAGCCGCCGGAGAGCGTCCGCGAGACGAACGCGACGCGCGAACGCGAGCGAACGCGCGGATCGTCCCACGCGCCGCCACGCTGTGGCGCCGCACCCCGCGCGTCTCCCGAAGACGTGACGGCGGTGGACGGGACGAAAAGCGGGCGGTGTGGGTGGACGCGCGCGAAGGAGCTCATTCGCACCGCCCGCCGCTGGAGGGCGGCGGATTCTCGAGACTGAATGCTCGCCCGAAGCGCGCGCACGCCCGATGATTGGCTCCGCCGTGGATAGCGCTCCCGGAAAGCGCCTCCTCCCCTCCTGGTCGCCGCGGCCGCACTCGTCGCACGCGCGCGCTCGGACTCGACGACCGCGATGTCCGCCCTCGCGACGCCCGCTTACCTCGCGACTCGCGCGTACGCGCGCCGCGCGCCCGCGCGCGCCTCGCGCCCCGCCGCCGCGGTCGCGCCTCTCGCCTCGGTGCCCACCCCCACGTCCGTCGTCGGGACGCGATCGTCGCGCGCGTCGTTCCTCGGCCCCGCCCGCCCCGCGGCCGCGATCCTCGACGCGCGCGCGCGCGTCGCCGGGACTCGCGCGCGTCGTTCCTCCACGATCGCGCCGCGCGCCGCCGCGGGCGCGGCGACCGCGATGCCGAGCCCCGATGGGCCCGCGTCCTCGGCGTCGGACGACGGCGTGAGCGTCGTCGCGATCGCGCGCGCGATGCTCTTTTACTTCGTCACCTTCACCCTCGCGCTGCCTCTGTTCGCGATCATGCTCGCCATGTTCCCGTTCGCGTATCTGACGGACAGGTACAGGCGTTACGCGTTATCGTTCGTGAACGACGTGTGGGCGTGCGTCAGCACGTTCCCGTTCTTCAAGGTGGAGGTGATTGGCCGCGCGAATCTTCCGAGCGTGGAGACCCCCGCGGTGTACGTCGCCAACCACGCGAGTTACCTGGACATCTACTCCCTGTTCCACCTGCGGCGTCCGTTCAAGTTCATCTCCAAGGTGAGCAACTTCATCATTCCCATCATCGGGTGGTCGATGTACATGACCGGGCACATCGCCCTCAAGCGCACGGACCGGAAGAGCCAGATGAAGACGCTGAAGGATTGCCGCGAGCTGCTGCAGAACGAGTGCAGCGTGCTCTTCTTCCCGGAGGGGACGCGCTCGAAGGACGGGACGATGGCGGACTTCAAGAAGGGGGCCTTCTCCGTCGCGGCGAAGGAGAAGGCGCTGGTGGTGCCGATCACGCTCGTGGGGACCTCGGAGCGGATGAAGAACGGGAAGGAGTGGATGCTCCGCGCGGGGGGCATCAAGGTCGTCGTGCACAAGCCGGTGAGGTGCGAGGATGCGCAAAAGTGCTGCGACGAGAGCTACAAGGTGATCAAGGAGGGGCTCGTGCAGTACTCGTGAGCGAGCGCCCGAGAGAGAGGGGGGGGGGGAAGCGAAACGGGGGTGGAGACGGGAGGCCTGGGAGCGAAAAAGAGCGAAGGGAAGTCGAGAGAGGGGTACGTAGGAGACGCCGCGCGACGAGGAACGCGGATCCCGCGCGACATCCATCTCGACGTCTCCTGGTTGTTCATCGTCATTCCGCTGACAGTTCGTCTGAAATTTTCACGCGCGTGGGCGCGGGCCGCGGGCATTGCCGCGTTGTTCTTTTGGAGGGCACCGCGACGACGCGCGCGGGGGCAGAGTCGACCGCGGAGGCCAGGCGCGCGCCCGTGGCTCGCGCACGGAGCGAGGGACGATGTCCGCGGCGCGCATGGCGCCGTTGTCCGCGCAGGAAGAGCAGGATAAATGGCTCGCGGGTGCGTCTTCCGCGCGCGCGAACCGGCGCGCGTCGCCCATCCGGCGCGACCCCAACGCGTCTTTCCTCGCCCCCCGCGATCTCCCCGCCTCCGCGGGACGCGCGGCCCGGCGAGTGCCCCTCCTGACGCGCCTCCTGACGCGCCGTTCGCACCCCCTCCCGCCTCCGTCGCAGACGCCCAGAACTTGGTCAAGCAGTACGCGTTCTACATGAAGCGCGCGCTGGTGCGTGCGAGCCGTCGTCCGCGCGCGCGAACGCGCGGCCCGCTCGTCGTTTTCGCCGCGCCTCGCGCAGATCTCACCCCGCCCCCCCCCGCGCGCGCGCTGATGTCCGCGCCACGAGGCTGACCCGCGCACACCCCCGCTCCCCGCGCGACCAGGACGACGATAACCTCCGCGAGGCCCTGAAGCAGGGTTCGCTGATGCTCGGCGAGCTTCGCACGGTCGCCCTGAGCCCGCAGAAGTACTACGAGCTCTACATGCAGGTGTGGAGCGAGCTGCGCCACCTGGAGATGTTCTTCGGCGACCGAGCCCGGCACGGGAAGAGTAACCTCGAGATGTACGAGCTCGTGCAGCACGCCGGGAACATCCTCCCGCGCCTGTACTTGCTCATCACCGTGGGAAGCGTGTACGTCAAGTCCAAGGAGGGCGCGGCGAAGGACGTCCTGAAGGATCTCGTGGAGATGACCAAAGGCGTGCAGCAGCCCATCCACGGCTTGTTCCTCCGCGCGTACCTGAGCCAGTGCAGCAAGACGCTGCTGCCGGACACCGGGTCGGAGTACGAGGGCCAGGGCGGGGACGTCCGCGACGCCGTGGATTTCGTCCTTCAGAACTTCACGGAGATGAACAAGCTCTGGGTGCGGATGCAGCACGGCGGGCCGCAGCGCGACCGCGAGCGGCGCGAGCGGGAGCGGCGCGAGCTGCGCGACCTCGTCGGGAAGAACCTCCTCGTCCTGACGCAGCTCGAGGGGATGGACCTCGCGCTGTACGACGAGGTGGTGCTGCCCCGGATCCTGGAGCAGGTGGTCAACTGCAAGGACGAGATCGCGCAGCCGTACCTGATGGACGCCATCGTGCAGGTGTTCCCGGATGAGTTCCACATCAGGACGCTCCAGAAGCTCCTCGACGCGTGCCCGCTCCTGAAACCGAGCGTCAGGGTGGGCGACGTCCTCGCCGCGCTCGCGGACAGGCTCGCCAAGGCGGCGAAGGAGTCCCCGGAGATCGTCGAGCAGTTCGCGGAGGTGGACGCGTTCGGGAAGCTCGCGAAGTGCGTCGAGGCGGTGATCGCCGCGCAGCCGACGATGGAGGCGAACGACAGGCTGCTCATGCACGCCGCGCTCATGTCCTTCGCCACCGCCGCGCACGGGGACCGCCTCGATTACGTCGACGGCGTGTTGTCCTCGTGCGCGGACGCGCTGGGGGCGCCGGGCGGGGCCAAGCGCGCCGAAGAGGCCGCCGGCGCCGGGGAGACGAAGGGAAAGGAGGAGGAGGTGGAGGAGGGGGGGGGTGGAGATGCGTCGGGGGCGGGTCCCGGCCCGGGTCCCGGTCCCGGCGGCTCCCCGCCGCCGCCGATGATCGTGTCGGACGCCAAGGGCGTCAGGCAGCTCGTCGCGCTCCTGACCGTCCCGCTGGACGCGTACGACGTCGTCTCCGTGCTCGGTCTGGCGAGCTACCCGCGCGCGATGTCTCTGTTGCAGCCCTCGGACGCGCGGGCGATGGCGGTGACCATCGCGCGGTCGGTGCTTCGGAGCGATCAGAGGGTGTCCGAGGCGAGGCACGCGGAGACGCTCTTCCGGTTCATCTCGTGCCTCGTCAGGGACCCTCCGGGCGGGCTGGCGCCTGAGGACGAGCCGGACGACGAGGATTTCGAGGAGGAGCAGAACCTCGTCGCGCGTCTCGTGCACTGCCTCCGGTCGGAGGACAGCGACACGCAGTACCGCCTCCTGGTCGTCGCGAGGAAGCAGTTCGGCGCGGGGGGGCCGAGGCGGCTCGTCAAGACCCTGCCCCCGCTCGCGTTCGAGGCGCTCAGGCTCGGCGCGGACGTCACGCGAGCCGCCGCGGCGGATCTTCGACTCGAGGCGGAGAGGGAGGGCGAGGAGGCTAACGCCGCGCCGCTCGAGGGCGCGGCGTTATCGGCGGCGATCGCGGCCGGGCCGGTGGGCCCCGCGATCAACAAGCTCCTCCAGTTTTTGCACCAGACGATCGCCGCGCTGGCGGACGTGGGCGCGCACGAGACGGCGCTTCGGCTCTTCCTCGAGTCGGCGTCGCTCGCCGACGCCGCGGGCGCGGAGCCCATCGCGTACGCTTTCTTCGAGCGCGCGATGACCATCTACGAGGACGAGATCAGCGACAGCGCCGAGCAGAGGTCCGCGCACGCGATCCTCGTCGGGACGCTGCAGAGGTGCGTCGCCCTGACGCCCGAGTCCCGCGACGCGCTGACGCACAAAGCCGTGACGTACGGCGCGCGGCTGCTGAAGAAGCCGGACCAGGCGCGCGCGGCGGCGCGCTGCGCGCATCTGTTTTGGGGGCCCGAGGGCGTCGACGGCGCCGCGAGGGACGCCGAGGCGGTGGCGTCGTGTCTCAAGAAATCGCTCAAGATTGCCAACGCCGCGCACAGGGCCGCGGCGACGACGGGCGCGGGGGTGGGGGAGGCGGTGCGGCTGTACGTGCTCGCGCTGAACGAGTACCTCTGGTTCTTCGACCGAGGGTGCGAGACGGTGACGGCGGAGACCGTGCGCGGACTCGTGGAGGTGATCCAGGCGGAGCTCGGCGGCGAGGAGGCGTGCGGGCCGGACGTCGAGGCGTACTACGCCGCGACCATCAGGCACATCAAGCGGAAAAAACTCGAGGGCGGGGAGGTGGGCGCCAGGTACGAAGCCATCGACGTGTGACGTCTCGCGAGAAGGTTCGTCTTTGTCATCACGCGCACACGACACTCCGGACGGTTTCGCTTCCCTCCTCCTCTCACTCCCTCGGCCTGGACCAGACGGCGTACTCGTGTCCGCTGGCGGCGAGTTCCCAACGGTGTCCCTCCTCCGGGACGAGCGCCTCGGGCATGTCGTACCTCGGTCCGAGCTTGACGGTGAGCTCGGCGGCGTCGCCGAGGATTCTCGCCACGTACACGTCCGCCTCGGCGAGGAGAATCTTCACCTCGGCGTCCGCGGCGACGCCGGCGCTCCGCCTCACCGCGCACAGCGCCGCGATCTCCGCGCCCGCCTCGGCGTGCGCGTCGTCGTGCGCCCACATGGCGTGCGGCCAGAAGAGACACGGCACGCCGGGGTGGGTGAGGATGTACGCGTAGCCCGCCATCCTGTGCTCCGGGGGGAACCGCCAGTGCCCCTGGCCGTACCCCTCGGACCCATCCTTGAGCCGCCCCTGCTCCGCCCCCGCGGCTTGCCCGCTCCCTCCCGTGTCGTGGTTATCGATGAACGTCACCGCGCGCTGCGGCCACCACCCGATGAGCCCCGGGGGTTTCCCGCGATCGTCCGCCAGCCTCCAGTACTCCACGCGCCGCACCGCCTCCTGTAGCACCGCCTTGGTGCCGAAATCGAACGCCGCGAGCGCGCCGCCCGCGCCGTCCAGCCAGTCGCACGTCGCCTGGCGCATCGGGTCCTGGCACCGCGCGAGGACGCCGCCCTCCTCCCACGACGCCTCGGGCCAGAACTCCGCGACGTTGAGCGCGGAGGGACCCGTCGTTCGCTCGACGTACTCCTTCGCGAACCGCGCCGCGTACCCTCTCGCGTAATCGAACCGCCACCCCTCGAACCCGACGTCGGTCCTCAGCCAATCGAGCCACGCCGCGAGCTCCGCGCGCACGCGCGGGTTGCTGTGATCCAAATCCGGCGCGGGCGGGAACGAGTCCCCCGTGTCGCTCGCGCCCTCGCCGTCGAAGTGCGGGTCGTCCTTGACGATGGCCCAGGGCCCCCACGACTTGTCGAACGAAGCCTTCTCCCCGACGCCGCCTTCGCCGAGGACGCTCGAGTCGACGGGACCGTCCGGGAACGTCACGTTGCTGAAGATGCGCCATCGTCCGTGCTCGTCCTGCGTGTCCGCGCACCTGTGGTTGATGACGACGTCCGCCAGGGGCGCGATGCCGGCGGCGCGGAGGTCCGCGCACAGCGCGACGAGCTCCTCCTTGGTGCCGTAGTGCGTGTCGAGGTCGAACAGGCGCTGGGGCAGGTACCCCTCCGGGGAGACCGAGTGCGAGGGCGGGGGCAGCCACAGCGCCTCGACGCCGAGCGAACGCATCGCGGAGACGCGCGAGCGGACCTCGGCGTACCAGCTCGGGCCCCCGTCCGCGCCGTGCGTGCACGAGCGCCAGTGGAATCCCTGGAGCATCACCTTGTGGTAATTCCCCGCGAACGGATCGGCGTCGCGGAACGACCCGCCGCGACCGGGGGAGACCTCGGACGCGGAGGACGGGTCCGCGACCGCGCCGGGGGAGGCGCCGGGACCCGGCGGCGCGCTCGCGAAGTCGCGACGGCGCGCCGTCTTCGCCCTCGCGGGGGTGTTTCCCATCGCCGCGCCCCACCGCGAGGGCCCGCGCGCGCGTTCACCCGCGAACGACGACGGCGAGGATGATGACGAGGATGCGCGGACGGATGCGGGACGCTTTTGCCCCGCGAACGGCGCCTGGGACGGGAGGGATCCGCTCGCACGCACCCGCCCGACGGTCAGCATGCGCGGCGCGTCGCGAGGCGAGGGAGTGCGTCGAGACGGACGGGGGCGGAAGCGCGCGCGGGGCGCGAATCGGGTCCGCGCCGAGGAGTGCGCGCGCGTTCGGGACGGCGGGGTAACAACAATCCCGACCGAATATCGCGCGAGGTCCCGCCGTTGCAGCGTCACAGTAGTCAGACCGCCCGCGGGACGACGGACCGCGCTGACAGCCTGACACGTGACAGGATCCGTCCCAACGTTTCCGCGGTCGGTCGATCAGGGGACGGCTTCGTCATCGTCGACAGTTCCGTTGCTTTGTCCCGTTCGTCCCCGCAACACTCGACGCGCGCGAGGCCACGCGCGCCCCCTCGTCGCCGTCGCGCGCGATGAGCACGCGTCGCGCGAACGACGCGCGGAGGCTCGCGCTGGCGATCGTCGCGGGTGCGTCGCGTCGCGCCGAGCGCCGGGGGCGGATGGGAAAAATCAAGCCGAACGATGATGTCCCCTCCGCCCCTCCCCGTCGGCGCGTCCCGGGGTTTTTCCCCGCGCCCGTTCCACCGCCCCGACCCGTCCCCCACCCCCGCCGTCCCCGCGCCGACCTCGCCCTGACCTCTCCCC
>MDSW01060914.1_pt1 | contig 14989 bp, 12 predicted proteins | sample 811171 | NCBI WGS metagenome assembly MDSW01 (sample SAMN05326641, study PRJNA326480) | marine metagenome | isolation source: seawater | place: Atlantic Ocean: North West | collected 2012 | reverse complement strand
CGATGGCTCGACCGACGTATCCATTCGCGCCGAATACGACGACGAGCTTTCTTTTCCCGCTCATCTCTTCTTTAGCGTGTTGGTTGGGAAAGAAACTGTCCGGACAAGACGAATCGGCGAGTCACTCCGTTTTAGACATCATGCTAGCTGGTGCCGAGATTTTGACACGAAGGATCGACCCCGCGTCTTTTGCAACAGACAGTTGTTCGTTACTTTTTTTGGCAACTTTACACACTGACCTTTGCTGACGACTGACGACTACTATACTGAGTGCTGAGACTGAGGCTTTAAAAAAAATAATAATAAACTTTTTTTGTGTGAGTTTTGAGAATGTACATCTTTTTATACATATTTCCGCCATGCTTTCTCTCGCGAGTACGTCAACGATAACAACATCAAATGCAACAAGAAGAAGAACGAGAAGGAAAGGGTGGGCATTTCCCGCTGCCGTTCGTGTCGATAGCGTGGATGTCATCGCAACATCGTCCTCAAAAAGTATGCAAATTGCACGTACACGACGAGTAGGGGATTTTTTTATTGCGAGAAGATGGAGTATTGAGGACGCCGGAAGAACAAGAACGAATAAAGGAACGACGACGAGAGGACGAATGGTAAACTGCCACGCATCGTTAGCTCTTACTGACGTGTTATTCACGACTGGTACGGTGATGGTGATGCCGTTTTATGCGCTCATGATTTCAAAGCCAAACAGTCGAGTAACTCGAAATTTGATGGAGAGTAAACTCTTGTGGTTGATTTTAGGGATTTTATATATCGCCGCGGCGTATTTGAGTTTAAATAGCGAAGATGTCGTTCGAGCTATACTCAACGCATTCACGCATCGACCGGTTGTTGGTATGGGTAGCGTGAGTCGTTCTGGTATTGCCACTGCCGCCGCTTCAGGGGCCAGTGCCGAGCCTTTCATCTCGCGGTGTTTGACGCTCTTTTCAAATTTCATGTCAACTCCGGAAACTGCATGCGCGTCTTGGCTCCACTTGATTTCTTTGGACGTGTTTTTAGCGAGAGGCGTGTTTTTAGATGCCATGGAATGGGGGACGCCGTGCAGACACTCGATATTATTGTGTTGCATGTTTGGTCCCCTAGGTTTACTAGCGCATGCGTTTACAAGATACGTGCATAGAACGTTCGATTCAATGTTCGCATAATGATCGCTTTGTGTAATAATAATAATAATAATATATAATTGTACCGGTATTCACTCTAATATCTGCGCTTCTTCTTGTCCCTCGCGGGCGGAGTGCTTTCTTCCATCTTATTCACACCAATAACTCCAGCGTGACTCGCCCCAATAGACATATCTGTAAACGTAATTTGAGAGGGAGCACTCCTAACTCTGGGTACTTTCGTCGGTTGGTAGACGTCCTCGTTATCGGGACCTTGACCAAGCGCGCCTAGATTTGAACCCCACGTGTATAACTCGCCGGATTTTGTAATCGCCCCAGACGAGTTTGAACCGGCGTATACCATTTTTACGGAATCTTTACCAAAAAACGAGGAGGAAATTTCCAAAGGATTTGGATGCGGGTCGTCGTTGCACTGCTCTCTCCCCAACGCTCCTAAACGACCATCGTGTCGTTTTCCAATGGCATATATTTTCCCGGTTTTCGTGAGAAATAAAGAATGAAACCCACCTCCTGATCCAGCGATAATGTTTTTATCTGAAAGCGATGGGATTTGTCGGGGTAACCACGCGACTTGTTCGCTTTCAATCACCCCATTGTCAAAAAAACCACCCTGTCCGAAAGAGGACAAACCGATGCTATACACTTCGCCGTTTTCCATTATTAAGTGTCCGTGTAATTCGCCGGTAGCAATTGCCTTGACTTTTAAATCTTTCCTATTGTTTACCAAAACGCGCCCCGGGGTTAAGAGATTCTTAACGTACGATTCGTTGTTCTCCCTGTCCGCTTTTTGATTGTCATCCGCGTACGCCGCTCCGGCACCAGTTTTCTCAATTCGTCCGAGACGGCCTTTTTCCGAGCATCCCATGGTGTACACCTCGCCATTTTCCGTCAAAATGCACGCGTGATTTTCGCCACTTTGAATGCATTTCGCTTTTTGTTTTTTGTTCAAAATTTCAACCGGATTGTAAAACGTCTGAGTGTCTGAAACTTTCAGCATGTTCAACCCTCGCCACTGACCGTTTTGATGCCGCCACTGACCCCATCCATATACGGTCCCGTCGCTCGCAATGACTAAAGCGTGTGTATCTCCCGCACACACAGATACAGCTTTAACACTGTGGTCAAGATTGACGTACCCTGGTAACCAAGATTCATCGTCTTCATCTTCGTTCTCTGGTGCAGATGTAGGTCGTCCCAACGCGCCCGAGTCGTTTGCGCCCCATGATAAAACTCGTCCTGTTTCTAAAATGGCAAACGTTTGTTGACCGCCGCAGGCGATTTTAATCACTTTCGTATTCGCATTACCTAAAATACTGCCTTTTTGTAGCAATCGTGGTCGTAGGAGTTCGTCGATGAGTTCTCCCGTGCTTGCGTTGGAGCCAAAACCGAATTGCCCAGAGTCTCCGTTGGAACCAAAAATCCAAAGTAAACCTCCTTTTTGTTGTGCTTCTTCTTCAGAAGAAGCGATAACGTCGGCGTATTCCATCGCGAGTTTCTTTACGAATTGTAAGTACTGACGCATGAGATTGTTTTTTATTGCGCGCGGGTGTTCTCTCACCGACCGAGCGAACGCCTCGAGAAACTTTTCGTTCAACTCTTTCATCTGTCTTTCAAACTCAAAACGTCTTCTCTCTTCTTCGTTATTATTCTTCGTCGCGGCGAGCGTATTTTTTCGCGCCGTGGTACCGTTGATGTTATTCTCTTCCTCTCTGCCTCGCTTCATGTTGTCGCTGTCGTGATGTTCTTTTTTCTTAACCTCTTCCGATGCTATATTAAGCGCAGCAGCAGCAGCCCTTGTTTTTTGTGTTTTGCTGTTTTTCTTCTTCTCGTTTTTCTTCATGGCACTTTTTCCAAAACACACACATGAAAACACACACACACACTATCGACTAGACTTACCAGGTACTACCACAAAAAAATGATGGACCCACACACGTCTTCAACGCAAAACTGGTGTCGGTTATGATGATAATGACGTAATGACGACGACGATGAGAATAACATCCTCTTCAATAACATCGACTTCTTCTTCGACGTTATCATCATCATCGTTGTTGACTTTGCGCAGCGTGCGATGTAAACGAAGAATTTTCGTAACGACTGCAAGTAGTACCTCAAAAACAAGAACGACGACAGCAAATAAAGAAGAAGCAAGGATCGAATGCGAGCACTTCCCAGAGTGCTCGGGATGCGCACATGTAGACAATTTACTCGAGAACAACCCAGTTGTTGCTCAAGCGAGAGCGTTTTTCAGGGGTGAACTTTTACAAGAAGAAGAGTTTCACGTTTCGTTGGGAAAAACAGAAAATTATCGGAACAAGGCGAAACTGGTATGCAGAAAAGACGAGAAAACAGGAGAAATCGATCTTGGATTGTTCAAGAGGAACAGTCACGATATGGTCCCAATACCTAACTGTGCCATTCATCACCCATCGATTAATTTATATTCAAAGGTTTTGATAGCCGTGTTGAGAGAGTTGAAAGTGAAACCATACGACGAGAAGACTTTCACTGGAGATTTGCGTTACGTGCAGTTTGTTGCGCCTGAATTTTCCAAGAAGATATCAAATGTTCAAGTAACGCTAGTTTGGAACGAGATAAGGTTAACGAAATTTTGCTTGGAAGTGTGCGAGAAATTCCACGCGACGTGTGCATCCCTATTTACAGATTATCCTCCACCGAGTGTTTTTGTCAACTTGAACGTTTCTCGCAATAATACGATATTTCAACGAAACGCGTTCGAACTCGTTGCTGGAACAGACGGATTTATTTTAGCAAACGATGTCGCGTATGGTCCAGGTTCTTTTATGCAAGGGAACCTAGAAATGCATCTCGAAACGCTTAGGGATATCGCCACAGAACTCGATGAGCGTGAGGAAACTTTGAACATAGTTGATTTATTTTCAGGTTCTGGCGCTATTGGATTTTACTTGGCGAAACATTTGAAAACGCCTGTTCAATCCATCGAGTTCGTGGAGATTTCTCCAGATGTCGTTGAGAATTGGGAATTTACGAAGAAAAAAATCATGGATTGTTCAGATTTTGGAAACCGAGAAAAAATGGAATTGCGTTTAACAGTTGCGCCAGCCGAAGCAAACGCCAAAACATTTATTCAAACAAAGGATTGTGACGTCGTCATCGTGAATCCGCCTCGAAAAGGATGCGGCGAAGAGGTTCTGGAAGCGCTTAATAACGATAGTAGTGGTGATTTAGGTCCATCTATTCTCGTGTACGTTTCTTGCAACTTTAAAACTTTTGCGAGAGATTACAAAATCCTCGTTCAAGGCGAGGGGAAATGGAGATTACGAAAAGCTAAAGGTTACATATATTATCCTGGATCCCTACATTGCATAGAAACTTTAGCCATTTTTGATAGGAAGAGATGAATAGATTTATCGTCGTAGCCACCACAGTTATGATGCCCCCTCGACAAAAAACTTCCTTTGTTCGATATCGTTTGCTTTACGTGAAGAATTCTATTTTGTCTTTTGTTTTAGTTCGTGTTGCTGCTGCAGTTGAAGTTGTTGTTGCGCTTTCCTGTTCGCTTTAAATTCGTACGTAATGAGCAGAGTAGCCAAAGTCGATGATGCACAAAACGTGAGTATGACCAAGGCGGTGCGGTCTCCAAACTTCATGCCACCACGAGGTAAATTTGCTTCGTTTCGAAAATCCCCCTTTTCTGTATCGGTATGCAATACTAAAATCAATAATACTACGTTTTCATCGCATTAAGCGCGCATCAATGCCTCGTTTTGTGTCCTCGTGGCTATATGCGTGTGCGGAGTAGTGGGTGGGACATATTTTTGTGCCTTTTTAGTAAGGAAGGTAATGTGCACATCATCACTTGACACTTCCTTGACTCAAGTTCGCGTGTGAATTTTGTTTTTTTTTTACGATTTCCAACTTTCTCTCTTCGCCCTTCCTCTCTTTCTTTCCTCTCCTCTCTCTCTCTCTCTCTCGTATCTTTATTGTTCGACGTTTTTTGCACATTGCTATATGTCAGATAGAAAATGGACGGCTTCAGGACTACGGAACGGCTTCGACGCGCCGTACATCTCGTGGCTTCATCTTCGTCCGCATCATCTGTTATTGCGGGACAAGAAGAAGAAGAAGAAGAAGAAGAAGAATTTCTTGAAAAGTGTAAACTGTATCAACACGCAACGGTAATTCCGTACGAGTTTGTCAAAGCTTTGAGTTCCAAATGCGTTCAAATTGCTGCTAAATCAGCAAACGGAGAAGAGAAAGAGAAGTACATGATACACAACCTGTTGCGCGGGTCTGAGGTTATGTTCAAAGCGCCAAAAGGGCGCACACCGAAAACACCGGAGTTTGCGAGAAAGTTGGACCGCATTCGCGAGAGACTTGAGGAGCAAAAGTACGAAGCGATGGTTGCGGACGTGACAAAGGCAACGGGTGTGTCAGATAAGAGTGCTCGAGAATGGAGAACTTCGTCGATTGGATATTTGATTAAACATGATTTAGGATTAGCAGTGCACGTGATGACGCTCATGGCAGCGTGTTTCATAGGAGGTTTCATCACCGGCGCACACGTATTCCCAGACCTTGGGTGGGAAATACACTTTGTGTGCGGAACGGTTGGCGCAATTTGCTGTCTATTTATGGAGGCATCACTCTTCATTGTGCGTGGCGTTCGAGAAGACGAAAGAGACGAAAGGAAGCGCCAGCACCGAGACGCAGATAGAACGAGCGCTAAAAACAACATCTTAAATAGTAGTAGCAACAACAATAGTATGAAGAAGGAAAATTAGAGTGTAGTAGAATTAATCATTCATGAAATTTGGGATCCAGTACAACGCAATCAAGCACGTTGCGATGATCTTCGTTGTAATCCCTACACCCCCTGAAACCCATTCCGGAACGTTCGCTGATTTCTTGAGTTGCGCGCCGAGAATCACAAACAGCGTCGGCAACAAGATGCCGATCGTATCCGCCGACATGGCCGGATCTAAAACCCACGTGATAAGATCTTCCTTATTCCCTGGGACTAAAATGATCCCATCAGAACGAATGACGGAACCGTTGATTGTGGATGTCGTGCTCGGTTTCATTCGTAACGGTGATTTATAATCCTTTTGACATTTTTTCAATTCCGGGTGCGACGCGCACAGCTTCGAAAACCGTTCTGTTTGTTCCGCTTTGGACATGTACACGTCCTTGTCGAAACCGTCCGCGTTTTGTTCTCTCTTCATTTTTGCTTTCTCGATTACGGAGGGAAAGTATCCGTACTGATTCGGAACCTCGAACTCGACGTTTGCGCTGGCAGTGGTAGTCTTTGAAGGAGCTGCGGATACTTTCGTTGTCACGCTTTTACGACGAAGGGGGGCCGTCGCTCTCTTCTTGTTTTGTACCGACGCGGCGCTCTGGCTCCTATTTGTTTATAAGATGGTGTAAATGAGTAGTTGTTATCCGCTCCGTCAGTCCACAAGTCATCATCAACCATCGTCATGTTTTATTTGTTCTCTCGCACGTGAAAGAGCGAATAATACGATGGGATATGGATGATGTGCGTTACACGCGCGCACACAACACGCTCGCGAACAATCAAAAAGAAAGCGCGCGACACAGAAAAAGAGAGGGTGAGAGAAAGAGAGTACGAGTGCATGAACAGAGATGTTGCGCTGTCCAACAGAACAAACGTACCAGGACGCGAGGGAGAGAGACATAGTTCGTTCGTGTTGTTTTATCTCCCTTGTTTTCCCGGGTAAAAATGAAGGGCAAGGAGAGGGGGGGGGTGTTTTTTCGTGGTGGAAAGAGAAAAAAAATCTCGAAAAAGAAGAGATCTTCCACGTGTTCTTTTTCCATCTTCCTTTCTTCCTTTCTAGAGACGCATTTTTCAACACTCTCAAGAGAAGCCGTGCACGCGAGCTGAAGAGAGAGAGAGAGAGAGAGGAAGAGTATATATATATACACACACACACACACACACACACGTACAACGTATTTACAGTTATGTCATCTTCTGCGTCATTTTTACAGTCTTCCGTCGTGCACAACAATAATACAACGACGTTTTTTAGGGGAAGAAACCGCGGCGGGAGAAGTGATTTTACACCAAAGTTTTCGACGAAGAGGACGACGATACGAAAAGCCAGCGGCGGGAGGAAAGGCACGTGTGTTACTATCGCCAGTATAGACACGAAAAGAGACGTTGTTTTAGTGTTCGGATGTTTAGATCGCACGGCGCAATGCAGCGCCGAGCAGTTATCTATGAATGAAAAGTCTCAAGGCGTTCGCGTTGTTTCCGTCTTTCCAGCGAAAGCGTTTGAAGGAATAAAAAACCCACTGGATGCCATGGCAAAGGAGTTGGTGTACCCGAATCAAAAAACCATCGACGCGATGAACGATTTCGAGTACGTGGAGGTTGTGAGTGACGAATCGAAAGAGTATCAAGAAGTGCTTCCGAACGTGACGGCAGTGATTATCGCGGATGAGTTTGCGCCGAACATGTTAAAATCGACGGAGGGCGTCGTCGCATTGATTAAAGAAAATAAGCTTCCAAAGTTGAAGCGCGTAGTGGGCTTGTCGCACATTGGCATCGATCGACGAGATCAAGATCCATATAAAATGATGAACAGAAAATTATTTCGAGGAGGCGCTATATTAGATAGGTGGTCAGACGCTGAGGAATTGATAAAAGCGACTTCACCAAAAGGTAATCCGTTGGAAGTAAAATGGACGTATACCATTATTCGCGTCGGCGATTTGCGAGGGAACGGTCCTTGCGCGGTTGTTTACGGAGATGCTATGTTGACATTGGTCGATAACGCTTTCGATGTTCGCATGCAAGACGTAGACATGGAACCTGGGGACAAATTTGACGGTTTCACGAAACGATTATCTGCAGCATGCGTAATGAACAGAATGTTAACGAGCTCGAAAGTTTCTGTATTGAATCAAACGTTTAGCTTGATTAGCGTTGGTCCCGTACCAAGAGATCGACGAAAAGGCTACGATGTCGCAAAAGGTAGATCGCCGCCGCCTATTCGAGACGAAGAAATAGATGAAGCTGTGCAACCAAAGGGCAAAGAGGAGGAACAGGGAAGCGTAGGAGGTGCCCCAGTACCAACGTGATAAAAGAAGACTGTATTTATCGCGCGCGTGTGTGTGTGTGTGTGTGTGTGCGTGTATTCTCTAGAGATCTATGTTTATACGTTTATTTCTTCTGCTTTTTGCTCTTCCTCTCGTCGTCGACGTTGTCGTCCTTGCTCTTCACGACTTTCGGCAACACGTCATCCCTTCCAATCTCCCACGCCCCAGGATTAGACTTATACGAAACTTCATTCTTCTGAACCGCCTCGACGAGCGCATCAACTCTTTTGATGTATTCAGAGATTTTAAATTTCTTCTCGCAACCGCTGTATGTCATGTACCGAATTTTTCCGAACACGTCGCGCTCTTTCCACCCTTGGTCGTGCACGCCGACGATGGACCACATGCATCCAACGTAACCGCTCGGATCTCTTCCGTCGAGCGACCAGCGATCGTTCAAAGCGATGGCGTATTTCAAAGCGTTTTCGGGAGTATCGGACCATTCCAAGATTTTCTTTGCCCAATACATGCGCATGAATCCGTGCATTTTACCACCGTAAACGAGCTCGCGTTGCGCAGCGTTCCATAAATTGTCGTGCGTTTGAGCTTGCTCAAATTCTTCGTACGTGTATGTATATTCTCTTTTATCTCCCGCGTGCGCTCGTAAAGTATCTTTTGCCCAGTCGTATTTCTGGCCTTCAATCGTGTCGTATTCGGGAGAATAATAGCAAAAGTTATCTGCAAGTTCGCGTCGAACAACGAGTTCTTCAAAGAAAATGTCCACTGCTTTCCCGTTGGATCCTTTCTTGGCCTCGAGCGCTTTCATTGCGCACCTTTGTCCGGAAATTTGTCCAAAGTGCAAGTATGGCGAGAGCCCGGAAAGCGCTTGAGGCTTTGCTGGATCGTTTCTTAAACCGTATAAATTCATGCGCTTGGTCAAAAAGTTATCTAAAACAGCCATCGCGGCTTTTTCGCCGGGAATGGCCCACGTCACCTCTGGAACATTTTTCCCGCGTTCTAATGCTTGTTCTAACACGTCGTCCCAATCCGTTTTCACGCTTTTTATTTTCGCGTGTAACGCGGTATCTTTATTTTCAACCCTCGGTAAACTATCGGGAAACGGAACCATAAACTCGTTGTACAATTTTGCCAGCTTTCCGCGCAACGTTCGTGCCCCAACTTCAAGTTTCGGTGAGGCCACCCAGCACGGCACGATATTGTGGGCATCCACGGTTCTCACGGAACGCTTCGTTTCCTTCGCAAAATCGTCGCGCCACTTCAAAACTGATCGCAAAGGAGAGAAGTCCGTCACCACCGCGCTCGCGTTTACTTCGTTGCAAAATTTCTCAATCTCCACTTTTGGCTCGTCTCCTCCTCTCAACAGTTTGAACGGAATACCCTGTTCCTCTAATGTGCTCTCGACTTCGCGCAAACCTCTGAGCATAAACCCAGACTGTCGAGCGCCATCGTCTAGAAACTTAGTAACCACATTAAACACGACAACTAGCGGTTTCTTCTCTTTGTTTGCTAATTCGATGGCGTATAGCATCGCCCAATTATCGTTCACGCGTTGATCTCGACTCATCCAGTAGACTATAGGTCCGTTTCCTTCACGAAGAATAGGCTGGTCGTTTATGAGCTTACAACGGTCTGGATGCACCATTGTTCTATTTTCCTTCTTTTTGTCGTTGATATTGATGATATTATCAGTTTTGACAGAAACGGCGACGAACGTGGTTGATGCGGCCGTCGTTAAAGTTCTTTTTCGTACGAACCTGCCGCCGCTCGGTGACTGCAGTGCTAAAAACGGTTGATAACTTTTTGTTAAAAAAGTACACGTCGTCGTCGTCGTCGTCGTCGACGTCGACGTCGATAATCCAAATGTCGATGTCCAAGTTTTCTTGTTGAAAAATGCGAATCGACTCAAAAGGAGCACACGCGTGGTCGTCGGTGGTGAAACTGATGCTGTTGCAGTCGTTGTCGTCCGTATCGACACCGTCCGCAGAAGCATGCAACACCACGCGGTTGATTGGTTGCGATGATTAAAGTGTGCGTCAAGTTTTTGTTGAGTTTTTTGCTTTTTTCTTTTTCCTTTTTTTTTGGACCACGAAATTGGAAAGATCGATTTCATCTTTCGTCAGTCACTTTTTCGGTGTTTGTTTGTTATTCCTTCCTTACACGCCACACGAACACACACACGAACACACACACACACACGCATCGTGAGAAACAGAGAGACAGAGACGAAGAAAGAAGTCGAGAGAACGAGAGCATGACGATGATGATGTCATCGACGACGCCGTCAATGACGACCACTCTAAAGAGAAGAATGAAAACGAAAACGGCGGCAAAACAACGAGCGACGACAAAAGAAGTAGAAATAGCAGTAAAAGAACAAGAGGTTAAAGAAGAACACAGAACGATGTGTTATTCGTGCTTTAGGAAGGAGAATCTCTGCATATGCAGATTGTGCGAAAGAGTTTTATTGGAAAACACGCATTCTAAAGAGAAAATTGTTCTTAAAGATGACTTACACGTTTCAATTTTACAGGATAGAGACGAATTTAGGAGGAAACTCGGGTCTGCTCACATCGCGAGAAACATCGTAGAAAATTGCGACGTGGTTTGGCGCGATTGCTCGTGGCCAAACGCGTTGTCTGTTCCGAGACTAGAAGTTCCTCGAACATCTGTGGCGGTGACGGAGGACGAGAATAAGGAATACGAAATGGTTTTGTTGTGGCCAAGCGAAAATGGCCAAGCGACGTCGATTGAAGCATACAAGAAGCGAAACGTAAATAAGAAGACGCATATAATTGTCCTCGATAGTACCTGGTACAAGGCGAAACGAATGTACAACAGAATTCCATGGTTGAAAGATTTACCTTGCATCTCGCTACAGAATATCAAGAAAGAGAGCATGTACGAGCCGATTCGAAAGCAACCGTTTCGAGATGCTCTGTCCACCGCGGAGTCAATCGCGCTGGCTTTGAAAGAGTTTGGTAACGCGGATGCGGAACTCATAAACGTAGCATTTAGCGAAATGATTCGAGAGCAATTACAAGAGGAAAAACGACACGAACGCGAGGTCCGCACACGCGAACGGCGAAAAATGTAAAAAATTGTAGCTTGCTTAAAAGTACATCTAATCTGCTAATCTTCGACCTCTCCCGACGAACCGTCTCGCCTCGTTCGGTTGTGTCACGTTACTCGCCGCGCGGATGATTGGATTCCCAAAGATACTCGCAACTGCAGCTTCCACCCACTGTGGCGTCTTTATCAAGTGCACGCCGCTTTGACGAGGATACAACACGGAGAAAAAGTAGTACACGTGCCCAGAGAGAACGCCAAGAAAATCCGGCACCGGGTCGCCTCCCATCAACACGGTCAACGCCATCATCCCCCACGGCAAATAAAATGCGGGCATCCGAATCATTCCCATGATGGACGTGTTTTGCGTTGGATTTTCTCTGGACCATAAGTACAGCATGGCGAATATTAACGACGAGGAGTAAAATGGTTGCGACACCGAAGGCACGATGAATTTCAAAGGTAACAAAATCATCATGTTTATCATTAACATCCACACAAAATCTGGAGTTCTGTTTTCAAACGTTTTCTGTTCCAGATGAACTCCATATCTGGCAATCATTAACGTTCGAAAGACGAACGGAAAACCAAATCCGCCGATAAAACAGAAATTTCCAATCAGTCTCCAAATTTGGAACCTTTCCCAAATCAGTTTGTAATCTAAATACAGATTGACCGGTAACGGTAAACCAAATTGGGTTCCGAACGTGATCAAGACGCAGGCTGATCCCCAGACTTTACAGACGGGGGGTAACGAAGCGTACCATTCGCCGGGAGAGTTTGACATTTTTCTCTTCTATTATTGTGTTCTTCTTTTTTATGTCGATTTGCGAATTTCGAATCGTTGCATCTTTTTTTCTTTCTATTATTTTCGGAGGAGCAAGATGTATAAGAAGACAGAAAAATTCGCATTTAAAAAAATGGCAAACAAAGAGAAAGAGAGAGACAGAGACAGAGAGAGAAAAAAAAAAAGAGAATTCGTTTTCGTTGAAAAGTCTTCACGTCTTTTACGCGTGATGAAAGCACCGAGCAGTTGTGTGAGTGAGAGGCAGAGCTATAACCATACGCACGAAGTTCATATACATAATCATCGTCAACATGTGGTTGAAGCAAACGCAGATTGAAGAGTGCGCGCGCGTCGCACACGAGAAGTGCAGCTCGTGTTTTTCAAAAAACGATGATGGTGATGATGTGGACAACAACAAAAAAACGACCGAAGAAAAAGAGGCTGAGTTTTACCTCTCTCTGCCGACGCATAAACGACCAAAATGCGAAGGAAACGTGAAACTCTATCACTTTTTTGCCGAGTTGCGCGAGCAGACGATGAAAATTAATACGAATCACGGAGGAGGAGGAGGAGGAGGAGGAGGACAATCTCGTCACAACAACAACAACAACTCACATCAGCATTCGGTCGTAGGAAAAGTGCAAGAATCCATTCGCAAGTGCGAAATACAAATAAAAGATTGCGAAACCGCGAATAGTTTAACCGGCGTTGGTCCCAAAATGTTGAAGTATTTCGATACATTTTTCCGTCTGTATCCTCCCTTACAAAACAAAGAGAAACAGTTGGAGAAAGAACGCCTGTTACTGCTGGTGAAAGAGCGCGAGAAAATAAGAAGGAAACAGGAGAGAGCGAAGAAAAATGTGGGCACGATGACGATGAAAAACAACAACAAAAAGCGTGGACGAGAAGAAAACGGCGCAGGAGGGAATAAAGAAGACAATGAAGAACAAATAGAGTTATGCAGAGCTTTTAGTCAGGAGCAACCGAGTCGATCAATGCTGCAACAGAAACAGAGAAAAACGAATTCATCGAAAAAGTGGCACCCGAAATACAAGACGGCTCCTTTTGCGCTTTTGGCGACGTTGCATAAACTCATGCTCGAAGGCAAGAAGCAATGCACAAAAGACGAGCTAATCAACGCCACCGATGCCTCTGGTTTATCAAACATGTCAATACGACCTAGAGTGGAAGCTTTCTCGAGAGAACAAGCATCTTTTCAAGGAAGAGATATGTCTAGCCAATATTCCGGATGGAGTTGCTTCAATAAGTACTTGAAAAACGCACCGACAGGTCACGAAGCGCCGATGGTTTTTACGTGGAGTAACCCGATGATCATTCGCTTAACGGACGAAGGCACGATTGTAGCGGAAAAATGTCACCGCGAGGCTGAAATCCATGGCGATTGTACGTGTGGTCTCATTAATACGGAGAGCACGAACGATCCATCCAGTGTTTTGAAAACGAAGATTGTGGAGAGACGCGTTCAAGATAAAACCACTTTAGCGGCAAGAAGATCCGCCAAACAAGAAAATCACGAAGTGAACGTGGTATCGCTACTTTCAGATAGCGATGAAGATTGCTTCAACTGTAACGCATCGAATGAACGGCAGCTCGATGCAAACAAGAAGAAGCTGAATGTTGCACGAAATTGGCATGGCACCGCTGCCGAGGAGAATGACTGGAATAGCGCGACTGAGCTCGAGATACGCTTGCCAACGTTAAAACCAGGCGAGAAATTTCAAGACGTGTACGATGTAGTTTTCTTGTTCGATAACCGCGAGCAGTATGATAAAGATTTCAGACCAGAGCATTTAGTGAAGTATTTTGAAAACGTGAATCTTCGCGCCGAGCAGTGCTTTATTCCGATTGGAGACGCACTTTGGGTAGCCGAAGATAAAAAGAGCAAAGAACGCTTTTGCCTCGATTATATCATAGAAAGAAAATCTGTGGCAGATTTAAGTTGTTCGATCACGTCAGGTCGATATATTCGTCAAAAGTATCGCTTAGATAAGTGTGGTTTAGAGAAGGTAATGTATTTAGTCGAAGGAAATATCGAGCGTGATTATCACTTGGAAGAACGCCAGAAATTAGCAGTAAAATCGGCGTTGATTGAAACAGACATCCATGACGATATATACATGCTTCGAACAGAATCGCTGGAGAAAACGAAGAAGCTATACGTCGATCTCACGAGATCGATACAAGATTTATACAATCCGAGAGTTGGAAAAGACAAAAGTGCGCAGCGAACTTTCTTCTCCAACTGTCTTCCTACGTTCAATGCGTTTAATGAAAATATGAAAAAATTTGTGGCAAGCGAAAGTACGGTTCAAAATACTTGGGGGGTTATGCTCGCTCAAGTGAGAGGGATGGGTCCAGACGCAGCCGAAGCCATTGCAAATCTCTACCCAACTCCAACCTCTGTCTACGAAACGTTCGAGCAATTGGATTGGGACGAGAGTCGATGCGTCGATTTGATTGCACAAATCCAACCGAAAGAGAGGAAAATCGGACGTTCAGCGGCGCAAAACCTCTACGAAGCTTTTTTTAGATAGGCTCTGGGGAAGATACGTTCTTCTCTATCTATTATTACGCGCAAGAACATTTAATATAATAGTGTACCTACTTACACATTCTTTCGCTTGAATGCGTGTAACATGCGAGCAAATTTTTCTTTGTCTGGTCTTCATTTCATATTTCTTTCGACAACTAAAAAAGTACTCGTAGTGAAAATAATAGGTACCTGGTACTCCGAAACCACACAAAAAACACTCACACGGACTGAAGAAGAAGAAGAAAGATGAGCAGACCGAGGGGTGGTAAACGAGACGGTGGTGACTTCATGGATGATCTTCTGTCCACGGATAACTTACTCGCGCAAACGAGGAAGCAAACGAGCATGAGAGATATGAAATCGTCT
>MDSW01190670.1_pt1 | contig 14991 bp, 14 predicted proteins | sample 811171 | NCBI WGS metagenome assembly MDSW01 (sample SAMN05326641, study PRJNA326480) | marine metagenome | isolation source: seawater | place: Atlantic Ocean: North West | collected 2012 | reverse complement strand
TCACAGTAAAAGTTTTCTTTTATTAATATTTTATTAAGTGCATACTTTGCTAGCTCACCTATATCTCCAGCACCAAACAAAATTACATTGCTGTATACTTTTAATTTATCATTAAGTTCTGAATATTTATAATTTAACATATTGTTTTTAGTAGATTACAATTGATTTATTTTATATCAAGATTTTTTTCTTATGTACAATGTATCATGAACATAGACATGATCTATTTTAACAGAATTATCTGAAATTATCTCTTTAATAATATCATCTGGATCTGAAACAATTGGTTTGTCATGTAAATTTAGTGAGGTGTTCAATAATCCTCCAATACCTGTTAATTTTTCAAAATTTTTTATCAATCTATAATACTTTGAGCATGTTTTCATACTTACTGCTTGTGGTCTTATTGTAAAATCATAAGGATGTATAGCAGCTACAAAATGCTTTCTGGCTAATTGAGTGGTTTCAAAACATATAGTCATAAAATTATTTTTAATTTTTTTTGGATTTATTACATATTTAGAAATTTTATCTTTTAAAATTGAAGGTGTGAATGGCATCCAAAAGTCTCTTTTTTTTATTTTTTCATTTAACTTTTTGACTTGAGTAATTTTGGATGGGTCAGAAAGTATAGATCTGTGTCCAAGAGCTCTTTGTCCAAACTCCATTTTTCCAACACAAAACATAATAATTTCACCATCTGCTAGTGCTTTCGCAGTTTTTTTCAAATTTTTATCTCTAACTTCAATAAATTTTTTTCTAACCAATTTATTTTTTCCAAATTTAATTCGTTCTTTCAAACCAATATTGTTTCCCCAATATGCATCCGATGGTGGCGTTAAACTTTCTTTTGTTTTTTTTATACCCTGTTTTTTAACAAGGAGCGCATAGCTTGCACCTATGGACAGACTTTCGTCACCAGGACCTGGCGGAACGTAAAAAGATTTTATAAAATTTTGTTCTGTAATAAGTTTGTTTACTTTAACATTGTTTGCTACACCTCCGCTAAAAATAAAATTCTTAATATTTGTTTTTTTTGCAATATTTTTAAACCATTGGAGAATTCTAATTTCTAAAAATTCTTGAGTACCCCCCGCTATACCATCAAATCGGTTGTCTTTTAATAAATCTCTAAAATAAGTAAAATGGTCTGAAATTTTTTTATCAATATTAAAATTAAGACCATCAACTTTAATAGCGTTGAGAAGTTTTTTTCTTACATCTTTTTTATGGTACTCTGATGCATATGGTGCCAATCCCATAACTTTATAAGGATGTCTTGCAGGATTCATTCTTAGCAGAATAGTAACTGCCTCATAAACTTTTCCTAGAAAATTTGTTTTAGATCTACTCAAAATTTTTAATTTGTTATTTTTGATAATGCTTACAGAGTGATATGTTCCATCTCCTCCTGAGTCTGCTGTAATAATTGCTGTTTTTTTATTTTTTTTAATATTGTCATTTGTAAAATAAGCATACATTGCATGACAGTGATGATGATCAAAAAATAATATTTTATTTTGATCTATTTTTAAAAGTTTAGATATTGTTTGGACTCTTAGTTTTTTTAATTCTTTAATTTGTTTATTGCTTGCCTCAGCACTAGAAATAAATGGTATCTTGTCTATTGGATATCCTAATTTTATTTTTGGTCTGTATCTAGGAAATATTTTTTTTAATCTGGGTGTAAAATTTTTATTTTTTAATTTTAATTTGTAATAATACTCCTCATTAAGTTTTAACCAATCTTTGGAGGAAAAATCAGAAACAATATTCCAGGCACTTAAATGAGTAATATTTTTATTGGCAACTGCTACGTAATCAATATCTTTTGGCTTTATCTGATATTTGTTGAGAATATATTTTATCGATTTTATTGGTAATGAAGCTATATTTTTAACTCTCGTAAGTCTTTCCTCAGAGATAGCTGCTAATAGTTTTCCATTCTTGACAATGCAAGCAGAAGAATCGTGTGTATCATTAATTCCAAGTATAATCATAATGAATTTTATATTTTAAATCTAAAAGTATGATAGTTACTATTCTTTTTTATAATTTTAAAACCAGAGTTTAACAAAGTATAAAAAGAGGTTAGGTTGTTATTTTTGCTTTTTGCGTAAACATATTTGATTTTAATTTTAGACTTAGTTTTTTTAAAAAAAGTTTTTAGCATTTTTTTTCCTAAATTTTTCCCATGATATTTTGGATCAATTAAATAGTTAAGTTCAAATCTATTCTCATTTTTTTTGTCTAATCTTATCATTCCAATTTTTTTATTCATTTTTTTAAAAATCCAAATATTCTTTTTTTTAAGGCGCTTTTTAAACCATAGTGCGTGTTCTTTTTTTAAAACAATTTTTGTTTTGAACGAACTCTGCCTTATTTTTCTATTATTTCTCCATTTTAGCAAAATATTTTGATCTGATATTTTTGCTAAATCAAATGAGTAATTACTTTTCAAATTATTTTTTTGTTAATTTCTTGATAAGAAAAGAAATTTTTTTGTCTGTACTATTTATTTTTTTTAATATCTTTTTAGTTTCATTTGGTGAATATTTTAAGGCTATATCAAGTAGCTTCATCCAATATGAATTGTTTTTGGCTCTAGAAGTATAAATTGCTCTTATAATTTTATTTTCGATTTTATTTTTCATTTTAATTCAGAAAGTTTTAGCGCATTTTTCCAATCTATAATATAGTTTATATCTTGTGATCTCCATCTTGGTATCTCAATAATATCCACCTTTGAGCTAAATATATCATTTTTAGTCAACCAGCTTTTTTTATGTCCCCAGTAAAATTGTCCTGCATCATAAAACATTTCACGACCTTTTCCACCCCTGTAGAATTTTGCTTTATTATTTAGTTTAATTTTTTTTTTTTTATTTATTAGAATGAAAGCTTTTAATATGTCTGCGTTGAAAGTACTTGCCGAAAATACAAAATCAATGTTAGTTTTTAGTTGTTTAAATGATTTGATTATATCTTTGTAACGTATAAGAGGTGCACACGGGTAGATGCAACAGATTTTAGCATTTTCTAATTTTAAATTATTTATTGCATCTTTAATAACTTCTACAGTCGAAACAGCATTGTTAGACAATTCTTTTTTTCTTAAAAAAGGTGTGATGGCGCCATATTTATTAGCAACTTTTGCTATTTTTTTTGAGTCTGTTGTAACGATGATCTTATCAAATAGTTTTGTTTTTTTTGCGGCTCTTATCGACCAATAAATAACATGCTTTCCGTTAAAAATTTTTAAATTTTTATTTTTGATTCTTTTACTTCCTGATCGAGCAGGTATAATTGCAATATTCATTTTATATATTTAAACTATTTTTTTATAATAAATCTTTTCAAAGAAGAACAAATTTTATCAACCTGTTTATTTTTTAAACTGAAGTAAATAGGTAATGAAACTGAATTTTTATAGAACATTTCAGCATTTAACAACTTTGAATAATTTTTTTTATGTATCCTGTGCTTATGAACTGGGAAATAATGTACTTGTAAATTTATTCCTTGTTTTTTTAAATTTAAAATAAAAGCTTTTTTATTTATTCTAATTCTATTGAAATGAATTTTAATGGGAAATAAGTGGAAAGAGTTAAAAATATTTTTATTTTTTTGTGGTAATTCTATACAATCAAATTTATCTAATTTTTTATAGTAAATGTTTGCTATCTCTCTTCTTCTTTTAATAAAAATACTTAATTTCTTTAACTGACTTGAACCCAAAGCACATTGAAAATCCGTTATACGATAATTAAAACCCAGAAAGTTTAATCTATAAGGCCAGTTGGGGTTTTCTATATTTTTAGATATTTTTTCTAAACCATGATTTCTAAGAATTTTAATTTTTTTAAAAAGATTTTTATTATTTGTTAAAACTGATCCACCTTCTCCTGTAGTAATATTTTTAACAGCATGATAACTATGAGTAACTAAATCTGCATACTTTACTGCATATCCAATATCCCCATAATATTTTGATCCAATAGCGTGACAGTTATCGTTTATTAAAAAGAATTTATATTTTTTGGACAAAAATTTTAGTCTTTTCCAATCACAAGGAAGACCTCCATAATCTGTGGCTATTACTGCTTTGACTTTCTTTTTTTTTCTAAGAAATTTTTCAAGTTTACTGACATTAATATTATTTGTTTTTTTATCTATATCTATAAAAATATTTTTTCCTCCGCATGTTTTAACCATATTAGCTGCGGACAAAAAAGTTATTGGTGAGGAACAAATTATGTCATTTTTTTTTATACCTAAAGATAAAAGTGATAAATGAAGTGCAGCTGTTCCTGATGATAATGCGATACAAAACCTAGATTTAAATTTATTTGATAAGTTTCTTTCAAATTTTTCTACAAGCTTTCCTTGTGTAATATTTTCACTCTTAAAACAAGATATAATCGCATTTATATCTTTTTTATCAATAAAGTGCTTGTTATAATTTATATTTTGCATTGTTTTTTATTATTAATTTTAATTATACAAATATATCGAAATAAAAAATATTATTAGTCCTAAATTTATTTTTTTTAAATTTTTTTACAAAGTTTTTAAAAACCTGAATATTGTGATGACATATTAAATTTACTGAATTATTTATTTCTTCTTTTGAAATTTTTGAAAAATTATATATTCTTTCATTCATAATAGTTTTTCCAGATATACTTTTGTCCTCATCAATTATTTTATCTATTTTAACTTTATTTGTTTGAAAATATTTTATTGCTGTTCTACATAACCAATCAACACAGAATAGATTAAGTTTAAGTTTTTTTTTTTCTTTTAAATGTGAAATATAGTTTATTTTATTTTTTAGTTTAAATAAAAATTCATTATATTTAAAAATCTTTTTTTTATTTATATAATTTAATTTTTTTAAATAACAGAATTTCTTAAATTCTATTTTTGAAAGTAAAAAAACATATGCGTACAAGTGATCAAGCGCACCTTTAAGTCTAAATTGAACATATTTGTTTAAAATATAGTTATTTTTATACTTTTTAAGTAATTTTAAATATTCGTTTACAACAATTAAATAAGCGTAGGCACTATTATAACCTTTCAAGTGCTTAAGACTATTCATTCTGGTGGTTTGATGAACTACCACTTTTTTATTTACCAAAATATTTTCCATTTTTAATAGTAAGTTCAACACGTAATGATTATCCTCTGCTAATCTAATATTTAAAAATTTTATTTTTCGTATTTTTGGAGTTGTTTTAATTATTACATTCCAACAATCATTTATAAATATTTTGTTCTTGAGTAATTTTGTTAAAAACTCATGCTTTGAATAAACTTTGCCCTTGAAATGATTTAAAAATACATTGTTTTTTTTTTTACTTCCTCTATTTGAATCACTTACTACTAATGAAGGATATTTATTATTTATTATATTTTTTTTCAAATCTATTAAAGATTTTCTAATTATAAAATCATCGCTGTCTAAAAAGATAATATATTTACCTTTCGCTACTTTAATACCATTATTCCTAGATCCTCCAGGTCCAATGTTTCTTTTATTGTTTATAATCACAATATTTTTGTTAAATTTTTGAAATTTTTTACAAATCATTAGGCTATTGTCTCTGGAATAGTCGTTTATTAAAATAATTTCTATATCTCTCATCTTCTGATTTAACAATGATTTGATAGTTTTGTTTAAAAAAAGTTTTGAATTATAAAGTGGGATTATTACTGAAAAAAAGTATTTCTTTTTTTTCATGATGTGTTTTTTTAAATATCTTAACTAATTTTCTTATATTCGATTGGTTTTTTTGTTTGAATTGCAGCATCAACATTTGCCACATTATAATCTCTTCCATTACACCAATTGCAAGCCCCTAGATATTCTTTGTCAAAAACTAAAGATCTTATTTTTTCTTTAATAACTTTTTTATCTTCAAAACCAAGTAAATTAACCGAATCTGAATCTGTTTTGGGTATAGCTTTCAAATTTTCTGCATGAGCTGAGTAAGGACAAAGGTATAGTTGGCCATGAAGTAAAGTTAAAGCTTCATTAACACAGCAATTTCCAAATATTTCTTTAGTTAGTTTTATGTCTCTTTCATATTTTTGAATCTTTGCACAATCTTGCCATCTCGTTACTCTTTCAGTTATAAATTTTATACTATTTGCATTTAGAAATTTCTCTAAATTTGTAACATTTCTAGAAATAGATCCGTAATTTGAAATTTTGAAAATGATTTTCTCGTTTTTGAATGTTTGCACTCTATGCTGTTTTGGAACTATTGTTCCATTAGTATATACAACAAGCTTATTAAAATTTTTAAACTTTAAAATTTTTTCTATTACTTCGTCTATTCTTTTATACATAAAAGGTTCTCCGCCTATAAACCTAATTTCTTGAATAAAATCTATTGAGTTCATGAATTTATCTAATGATTTAACTAGTTCGTTGAAATTTTCATCTATAGGTTTTGCATAGTATTGCATTAAATTTGAGCAATCTTTACATTTAAGAGAGCATTTTTCAGTTAAAACTAAATCAAGACTATTTAAATTAAGTTTGTCTTTCTCACGAGCAGAGGAAACTGCGTAGTTATAAAGGTCAAGCTGTATTTTGCATCTTTCTTGAGACCATGCAGTATCGCAACTATCTAAATCCAATATATCAAATAGAAAATCTGCATCATGATAGTTTTTAATCTTTAATGAATTAAGTTGTCTTTTAAAATATCTGAAATTTAATGAGGATATTATTATAGGATGAGTTAAATTTTCTTTAGCAAATTTATCTAATGAAATTACATCGTAACCTTTAAATTTTTTATTTTGATTTTTTCTATTATTATCAATAAAACATATTAGTTTAATTTTTCTTTTTTCAAGACTTCGCATTGCCATTGTACCTAGATTTCCTGTACCAAAAAGAACTACTCCGTTTATGAACAGTTGTTTCTCATCAATTTTCTTTGCTAAATTTGATTTATATATCATTATTAAAAATTCTTAAATCTATACTAATTCTCGTTTTTGTTCCATAATTTAAACTTGATCCATGTATTAGATTGGGGTGGAAAAAGATGCCTTGTCCAGGTTTTAAATTTGGTCTAACAAAATTAAACTTTTTAACATAGGTTTTTTTAAACACTTTTGTAATATACTTTTTCTGATTAGATAATTTATTAAAAGGGTGATCCATTTTATGGCTTTTAGGAGCAAGTCTCAGTGTGTAAGAATTAGAAAAACCAATTATTGGACACCAAATTGTAAATAATTTTTTTTGATTTTTATTTTTAGCACCACCATAATGTAAATCTATATGTTCTCCACCTACATCTTTTGTTGAAAATTTTATGGGTCTTGCAATTCTAAAGCCTGTTGCATTTTTTTTCATTGGATTTTTAAGAGAACCTACCCACTTTATATCATACTTTGAATGTCCCCAAAAAAATTGAGAAATTTTTTTTATTGTTTTGTTGCTGTAAATTGGATTTATTAATTTTTTATCTAACAAAATGAATCTTGTTTCGCTATTAATAACATTTCCATGATCATCTTCTAAACCTTTTTTATGATAATTATATAGCTTTGAAAATTGAATCTTTTTATTTTTAGATAATTGATTATTTATTTTCTTTTCAATTTTTCTACAAAGATGTTTGAATTCTTTTTTATCAAATAAGTTAATAATACAATAACCATTATTAATAAAATTATTAAGATTTTTATTATTCATTATAATTTATTTTCTGCTAAATAATAACATACTTTTTTAAAAGCATTAAGATATTGATTAATTAATTTTTTACTTTCAAAAGTAAAGGTGATTAATGAAAGAGTATTGTTATAAAATTTCTCACTTTCTGGAAAGTCTCCGGTTTTATAATTTTTATAAAATTTTAAGTTTTTACCTAAGAATTTAGGTCCAAATTCTTTTTTAGAAAATAAAGGTAATTGATGCAAAGGTTTATTGCCAGATAATCTCACTTCCATTCCCTCAGCTCTAAGTAAATCGATTAACTTAGAAATTTTAACATTATTTAACTCTTCTTTATTAACAAATGGTCTATATCCATAAAATGCTCCTCTATGACAATTTTTTTTTGTAACTGGAGGATGAAGACCTGGTATTTTTTTTAATTTCTCTGAAAAATAATTAAGCATTTTGTGTCTCTTTTTAATATAGAAATTAATTTTTTTTAGTTCAGAATTAGCTATGGCTGCTGAAACTGGATGTATACGATGTTTAAAACCTAAACCTGTATCAGAATAAAAAAAATTTTTTGTTGTTTTAATTTCCTTTTTTAATCTTAATGCAAAATCTGAAATTAATAATGCTCTCTCAAAAAATTTTTTATTGTTTGTTACCAAAACCCCACCTTCACCAGCTGCTAAAAGTTTATTATTATCAAGACTAAAGCATCCTATGTCGCCAAAACTACCAACTTTTTTACCTTTATAAGTAGATCCATGTGCATGAGAACAATCTTCGATTAAAAATAATTTATGTCTTTTTGCTATTTTAACTATTTCATCCATATCGCAAGGATGCCCACAAAGATGGGTAATAACTATGGCCTTGGTTTTTTTTGTAATTACCTTTTTAATTGATAATGGGTCAATATTACCTGTATCAAAACTACAATCTGCAATAACTGGAGTTGCACTAGTAGAAAAAATTGGAGTAGCTGTTGCATGAAAAGTTAAAGCTGGAGCAATTATTTCATCGCCCTCTTTTGATCCTATAGCAAAGAAGGCGGCCTGTAAGGCTGATGTTCCTGAATTAGTTGATAAGGCATATTTTCTCTTTAAGTATTTTTTAAAATTATTTTCAAAAATTTCAACTATCTTTGGATAACCTCTTAAATTTTTTTTCTCTCCATTTAAATAATATGATTTTACAGAACTTAATTTTTCCTTTGAAAAAGGAGGCCATTTCCAATGAGGTTGCCTAAAAGTTATAGACTTTTTTCCTCCAAAATATGCTAAATCCTTTTTTTTAATCATTTTTCAATTATATTTAAAAATCTTTTTTGATAGATTTTAGGGAATTTAAAAAATCTCTTTCAACCTCAACCATTTTATTAAAATTACAGTTTCTTTTGATTGTATTGTTTTTAAAATAAAGTATTGTGTCGCATTTTTTTAATGTTTGAAGTCTATGAGTGCAAACAATGAAGGTTGCATTTTTAAATTTTTTTTTTATATTACTCAAAATTTTATATTCACTCTCAAAATCTAAAGAACTTGTTGCCTCATCAAATATTATAACTTCAGGGTTTTTACTCAAGGACCTAGCGATTGATATTCTTTGTTGTTGACCTCCGCTTAAATTAAACCCCCTATGACCAATTTTTTCTTTTAAATTATTTTCAAATTTTTTTGAGTTAGAAAAATTTATATTGAGCATTTTATTTAAATTTTTTAAAAATTTATTTTTTTTATTATCTGAAGTTTGTTCCAAAGTAATGTTTCTTTTTATAGTATCATTTACTAGACTTACTTCTTGAGGTACATAACCTAATTTTTCACGCCAAGATTTTAAATTAGAACTATTTATAATTTGATTATCAACTTTTAACTGACCTTTTTGGGGCTCTAAAAAACCACATAATATATTGATAAAAGTAGATTTTCCATTGCCACTCTTACCTGCTACACCTATAAAATCACCTCTTTTAATCTTTACGTTAAAATTAAAGTTTCTTTTACCTTTGTCATAAGTAAATTTTACTTTACGAAATTCAATTTCATTTTTAAAATTTATTTTCTTTGTATTTCTTTTTTGAAAATTTTGAAAATATTTCATTGCTTTAACATCTTTAAAAATTTTTGAACTTGTTTTTTCATGAAATTTTATTTGTAGTATGTCGTAATAAATTTCCTGTGCTGATGGAATAATTCTTCTAAGCGCGAGTAAAAAAAATACAATTAAAGGAATAATGGTTTTATAATCACTAGAGTATAAATAGAAATATAGTGAAATAAAAACGACAAATGTAAATAATACAATTTCAATAACATATAGTGGCAAGGTTCCAAATAAAAATTGAGTTATATAGGCATTTCTGTATTTTTTGGCTAAATTTGAATAAATATCTATAAAAAAGTTTTGTTTAAACAAAGTTTGTAATTGCTTAATAATATTAAAAGAATCTAGCATTGTTTTTGTGGACTGAGCCTGAAAATGTTCATATTCACGGCCAGCTTTTTTGAATTTGCTCGTGATATTTTTAAAAAATAATATGTAATATAAGATAAGAAATATAGTTAAAAATATTGTTACTTTAAAATTTAGAAAAACAAACACAAAAAATAGTAATGATATATTAATTAAAAGGTAAAAAATTCTTATTGCAGGTGCCAAGACTCCCGCAATTAAACTGTCAACATATTGAGTACTTTTCTGAGTTAAAAGTGCTTTGTTATTTTTTAAGTAAAATTTATAAGGTTGAAATAAATAAAATTTATATAAATTAGTAGATAATTCGTAATTAATATGTCTTGAAAAATATTCTATTGAAACTTTAGATAAAAATCTTAGCGTAACATTTAATAAAGCAAGGACCAAAAATGTTATACCAGAAAATACTATAAAATTTTTTACATCAAACTCAAATAGGTTAAACACGTAAGAATAGTATTTGTTAGTTGCTAACAGAGATTCGTCAAGAATAAGTGATAAAAATGGAAAAATACTTGTAATGCTTAATGAGTCAACAAGGCTTGATAATAATGAAAGAAATAATGTAGTAAAAAATAGCTTTTTATTTTTTTTGCCTAAACAGGAATATGTTAACTGAAATTTTCTTTTAAACATTAATGATATTTAAAAAAGACAATATAGATTTTTACTAAATTTTTAGATTTATAATAATAAACTATTTAATCAACGCTTTGTGCTTTACTCATTTGAAACAAAATCATTTTTACTAAAAATATCTTTTGCTTCGGCTGGTTTAAATATTGTTTGACCACTTTTAGTCATGAACTTTTTAATAAATTCTTTATCTTCTCCTGCTAAACATAGGTCACTGTGATTTCTGAAATATTTAATACTAAATCCATAATCAACAATTTCTTTAAGAGATTTTTCGAAAATATTACCTATTTTAATATGAACATAAGGGCAAACTAAAACATCGCCTATTGGGGTGATATATAATCTATTAACTGTAGTACAACCTAAAATTTTTTCATTATTTTTATCAAATGGATTCCAAATATTTCTAACAAGATTTTTATATTCTTTTCTAATTTTTCTTAAATATTCTCTGTCTTTTTCATCACAAATAATGTCGGTCATTTTTTGCCACATGCCTGATGGTACAGCAACATTTAATAAAGTTTTGTATTTTTTCATTTTTGAATAATCTAACAGTTTTTTGAAATGATCTGTATTAGCATTGTAGTGACCAACTGTAATATTTAGATAAGGATCCATTCCGGCATTTTTTACATGTTCAAGACCTTCAATTGCTCTTCTCCAAGAGTCTTTTCTTCCTCTTATTTCATCGTGTACCTTTTCATCCATACTATCTATACTGACTGAAACCCTGCTTACTTTATATTCTGCTAATTTCTCAGCCATTTTTTTATCAAGATGATATCCATTTGTAGTTAGGTATAGATAGAAACGCTCTGGTTTTATTGCCTCTAGTACAGAAAATAATTTTTCAGGCTGCAACAATAGTTCTCCGCCTTGTAAATCAAACTCAAAATATCCTAATTCATCCGCATCATCAGCAAGCTTTTTAATTGCTCCTAAATCTAAATATTCTTTTACATGATCACCTTTTGGTGAATTGGTAAAACAATATTTACACCTTAAATTACATGCATTATTAAAATTAAGATCAATACCTCTTGTTTTAGTTCCTACCTTTCCATTATTTTTGGTTACGTAGGAATGAAAATCTCTTAATTTTTTTACAAGACGCGGTTTATCAAGTAGTGAGGATGCTATCGGCATATTTTTTAATTTAAATAATAACTTTATATTTTTTCAAAATTTCTTTTCCTTTTTCATAGGAACTAAAATCTATCACGTCGTCAGTCTCTATAGATATACTAAAATTTTTTTCTAATTCTGATATTAAACTCATATGTCCAATCGAATCCCATTCTGGTATTGAATTGTATTCCAGGTTATTTTTTATCACATCCTTCTTTATCGAAAGCGCTGATAAAAATGAGTTATCATATTTTTCTTTATTACTCATAAAAATAAATCTTATAATAATAAAATACTTAAATTCAACTACTTTAATAATTTATACTTACTAAGTTCTGCTGGATCCACTATTGTAAATTCGGCTTGACAAACAGTTTGGCCGCCAACAATTCCTTTGCCTGAGCATTTCCCTATGCCTCTTTTCCAAGAAATAATTTCTGTTTCAATATTTAAACGATCACCAGCAATAACTTTTTTTTTAAATTCAATATTTGTAGCCTTGCTTAAATAAATAACTTTCCCCTTATTCCCAGGAAGAGTGACTATAGCTAGTGCACTCATTTGTACAAGAGACTCGATTTGTAACATTCCAGGCATATTTGGATCACCAACCCAATGAACCTTGAAAAACCATTCATCTTTTTCCAAATCTTTGTAACCTTTGGCATATTTGCCTGGCTTCACATCCTCTGCGTAATCAATCATTAAATATGGTGGTCTATTCCTTTGATATTCTAAAATTGCTTTTTTATCTAATTTCATTTTTATTTTACTTCTATTACTCTGGATAATGTTTTAATAACATCATACCCATCCCATATAACATTAATATCCATTGCGTGGCCAATTGGTACAACTCTGTCAATGCCAAATAAATTGTTATTTTTTAAAAAATTTTCTAAGTTTTTTTTTTCAAATCCATAATAACCAAGTGTTTGACACCTTTTTGATACGTAACACTTTAGTTCTTTTATATTCTGTAAATTTCTATGGAAAAAGGTTCCTCCAAAACCTCTAAGATTATCAATTTTTTTATTTTTATTATCTGTTTCAAAAACATATAAATAATTTTTGTATTCTTTGATTTTTTTAAATTTTTTATTTTCTACTATGTTGCCAATTAGATTGCTATATTTTTTAACTGCAACCATATTGCTAAATGTAAATTTTTTTTCGACAATTTTAGCAATATTATCCCAAAATAAATTTTCTAACTTCTGATTTCTTTTTCCTATCCAGAAAATAAAATGAGGTGAATTACAAGCTCCCTGGTTCATGCTGTATCCGTCATAAAAAAAATTTTTTGCAAGTTTCTCTAAATCATTTTTAGATTTTTTTTCTAAATAATTTGTATTTATTATTGACATTGAATATCTGTCTGGAAATGTTAATTCTATTGATCTCTCAGGTATCCAATATTTTTTTACTTCATTAATAGTACTGTCCCCACCCCAAATAATTCTTCCATCACAAATACTTGATATTTTTTTTGTCATTTCAGAGTTTGAACTATTGTAATCTATAAAGCTGTTCGAATTTTTTATTATTTGATATTTTTTTTTTTCAAATAAATGATAAATAGAATCTAGTATAATTTTTTTTTCCTCAAAGTTTCTTGGTGGTAATTTTACAATGTTTGAGTTTCCACTTAATAGACTAAAAATAAAGGAATAAAAAAAGTTTGTTGGAACATTTGTTGGAGTTATATGAAAAATTAAGCCACGTCCAATTCTAATTTGTTTACTGTTATAATTTTTTTTTAAATCTAAAATTTTTTTTCTTGAGCACCATAAAGAAAGGTACATAAGATCTTGATATTTATAGGATTTTTTTTGATTTCTTATAAAATTAGATAAATCTTGAATAAAATCTATACAAAGTTCATTGAAAGGTTCAGATACAACAACTTTAAAATTTTTATTATTACAAACTTTTGAAATGTCTTTAAATTGCATCGCTACAACCTCGAATTTCACTATCTTTTATACGATCAATCACTTTGAACCTTTTGCCAATTTCTACACATTTACAATTTTTTTCCTTCATTATAATTCCAATGTCTTCGGTCAAGATACTATGTCCAGGATAACTTGATGGAAGAATTGATAACAATTGAATGATTCCTTTCTCACCATCTTTAGCCACATTAAGATTTTTATCTCTAATAATTATGTCTGAATATGAAGAAGTAACAAAACAACCGCACTTAGTGCACTCAAAAAAAATTGAACCAGTTTGTTCTACTAAACCATAGTAATTGATTATATTTTTTATTTTTAATTTTTTGGATAATTTTTCTTTGAACTCTTTATTGTCAATTTTTATTGCCTCTAATTTTTTCCAACCTCCACCATGTATTAATATTCCATTTTTAAAATTAGAATTTAAAAATTTAATATTTAATTTTTTAATTAGAAATTCGTAAACTAAGCTTGTAAAGCCAAATACAATAAATTTTTTTCCAAACTTTTTAAGAAAATTGTTTAAGATTTCGTAATTAATCTCTCCATTTTTTTTTATTATATAACAATGTTCTTTTCCAAAAATTGAAAAACCATAAATAGCTGCTGACTTTGCATTAAATGCTGATCTATTAGAAGAGTCGGGTACTTTGTCTACGATTAACATCGGCAACCTATGTTTTCCCAAAATGTCATTTACAATTCTTTTTAAAACAATTATTTGATTTTTTGCATTATCTTTACTCAGGTAAATTTTAGATAAATTATTTCCAGAAGTCCCTGATGAATATAAAGTCTTAAAAATTTCTTTATCACTAATACTTTTCATAGTGTACTTTTTAAAAATTTCTGTAGGTAACATGGGTATCTGGTCTATTTTAGTTTTTTTTGAAATTTTTAAACCTAAGTTTTTAACTACCCTTTCATATGGTTTGCATTTTTTTATATGGTAAATTGTAAGTTCTCTTAAATAATCTAAAAAATATTTCTTTTTATTTTTAGAATTATTTTCATAAATACTATAATTATTGTAATTAATATTGGCCATATAACTTAATGATACTTGTGGTAAAGAATTTTTCCACTTTC
>MDSW01002123.1_pt1 | contig 14991 bp, 19 predicted proteins | sample 811171 | NCBI WGS metagenome assembly MDSW01 (sample SAMN05326641, study PRJNA326480) | marine metagenome | isolation source: seawater | place: Atlantic Ocean: North West | collected 2012 | reverse complement strand
CTTCAACTATTATAGATCTAGAGCCCACAAAGACATTGTCTTCTATTATTACAGGGTTACCTTGTAATGGTTCTAGTACTCCTCCTATTCCAACTCCTCCACTTATATGTACATTTTTGCCTATTTGGGCGCATGAACCTACTGTTGCCCAAGTATCTATCATTGTGCCTGTATCAATATAACTTCCAATATTAATAAAAGAAGGCATAATTACAGTGTTTTTATTTATATAGGACCCGTATCTTATAATAGATCCAGGTAATACTCTTATATTTTTTTCTTTTAAGTTTGTTTTTAACTTAATTTTGTCTCTGTACTCTATTATACTTTTATTATTACAAATAATTTTTATTTCTTCTGTTTTCTCTTTTTTGAAATACAATAGTATTGCTTTTTTTATCCATTCATTCACCTTCCACTTTTCATTTTCTTTATTAGCTATTCTTATAACTCCTTCTTCTAATAGTCTTATTGTTTCGTCTATTTCTTTTCCATTTTTATAAATTAAATCTTCAGGATTTTCCCATGTTTTTTCTATTATTAGTTTTATTTTGTGCATATTAAACAAATATAGTAAATTGATAATATGAAAAGAATTTTATGTTTTGATTATGGTGAAAAAAGAACAGGAATAGCTGTATCAGATAATTCTCATATTATAGCTGTACCGTTTAAAACTATATCAACTTTAGATATTTTTGATTTCATAAAAGATTTTTTATCTAAAGAAGAAGTTTTTTGTTTTGTCTTTGGATTGCCAAAAAACCTTGATAATACAAATTTAAATATAACTGACAAGGTGATAGATTGTGTAGATAAAATAAAAAAAAAATTTACTAATATACCCGTGTATTTCGAGGATGAAAGATATACTTCAAAAATAGCAAAAAATACTATTTTAATGAGTGGGTTATCTAAAAGTAAAAGAAGAAACAAAGAAAACATAGATAAAATTAGTGCTTGTTTAATACTACAGTCTTTTCTTTCTAGAAAATATAATAATAAAAAAAAATAAACCTTTGCGCAATAAAATACGTATATTTGGGTTATATAAATAAAATTATTCGCCTATTGTAACATTTTACCATAAATAAATTTTAGTATTAATTTAATTTTTTTGGTATGTTACATTCATATTTACTTTCTGACGACAGTTTAATATTCTCATATTTAGAAGGGAACAAAAACGCATTAAATATTCTTTTTGAAAGGCATAAAAATAGATTGGAGGCTTTTATTTTCTCTAAAACAAAAGATAGAGAAGTTACTTGTGATGTTCTGCAAGATGCTTTTGTCAAGATAATAAAGAATTTAGATAAAAATAAATATAAACCTGAGGGTAAATTTATCAACTGGGCTTTAAGAATATCAAGGAATCTTGTTATAGATTATTTTAGAAAAAATAAAAGAGAAAAGCATGTGTATTCAAGTGATACTTTTGATGTTTTTAACTTTATAAAAGACAGAGATAGGAATTGGGAAGAAAACCAAATCAAACAAGAATTGATTAATGACTTAAAAAAAATGATATCAAATTTACCTAAAAAGCAGAAAGAAGTGTTATTAATGCGTCATTACTCCGATATGAGTTTTGAAGAGATAGCTTTCAATACAGGGGTAAGTATAAATACAGCTCTAGGTAGAATGAGATACGCTTTAATTAATTTACGTAAAATGATTAAAAACAATAATGTTAATGTATTAGTTTGACATTATTTTTCTGAACATAGTTTTTAGTTTTGAGAGCTCAATTTTAATTGAGCTCTTTTTTTAAAATATATTGTCTTGTTTTTCGTTTATATTGTAGTTTTAACCAATTAAAAGCCTATGAACAGGAACATTACTAATGAATTTATTTACAATTTATATGAATTAAAAGATTTAAAAGAATGTAATCTGAATTCAGATGAACTTGAATTGCTTTCTTTGAAGAAAATATTAGATTATTGTTTTAATGACAAAATAAAAGAAAAAATGATTATACTTGAAAAGTATAAATTTTTAAATTAATTTTTATTTTGTGTTAGTTAAAGAAAGGTATAACTTTTGTTTGAATTTTTTTGATTTCAAGTATCCTAATCCAAAAACTGAATTAAATTATAAAAGCAATTATCAGTTGCTAATAGCAGTTGTTTTGTCCGCTCAATGTACAGACAAAAGAGTTAATCTTGTGACTCCATTTCTTTTTGAGAAATACAAAGATTTTAATTCTTTGTCTAAGGCGAGTGTTGAGGATGTTTTTGGTATTATTAAATCAATTAGTTACCCTCGCAATAAATCAAAATATCTTTTAGGTTGTGCTAAAATGGTTTCTGTTAAATACAATAATAATGTGCCAGATTCTTTTGATGATTTAATCAATTTGCCAGGGGTAGGTAGGAAAACTGCTAATGTTGTTTTATCAATTTTGTTTAATAAGCCAACTATGCCTGTAGATACTCATGTTTTTAGAGTTTCTAAGAGGATAGGTTTAGCTCCAAGTAACAGCAGTTTTTTAAAAGTTGAAAATCATCTTGTTAATAATATCCCTGTTGATAAAATTAATAAAGCTCATCATTGGTTAATTCTTCACGGTAGATATGTTTGTACAGCCTTAAAACCTAAATGTAATGCTTGTGGTATTCAAAAAGTATGCAAGTATTATCATTGTTCATAAGTTAATTGAAAAAGTTTTGAAAAATAGTTTTTTATTTATGTTATTTACAGAATATGAGTTTAAAGCAAGGAGACAAAGCCCCTTTTTTTAGTTTAATAAATCAAAATCAGGAATTAATTTCTTTAGATGATTTTGTTGGTAAGAAAATTATAGTCTTTTTTTATCCTAAAGATAATACTCCTGGCTGTACCAAGGAAGCTTGTGACTTAAGAGATAATTATAATATTTTCCTAAATTTAGGATACAGTATTTTAGGTGTAAGTTGTGATAGTCATGATTCTCATAAAAAATTTATATCAAAATATAATTTACCTTTTGATTTATTATGTGATACTGATCAAAAAATGGTTAAAGATTATCATGTTTGGGGTCTTAAAAAATTTATGGGTAAAGAATATATTGGTTTAATGCGAACAACTTTTATTATAGAAGAAAATGGATTAATACAAGCGGTTATCAATAATGTTAAAACAAAAAATCATTCAGAACAAATTTTAAAAATTATAAAAAATGAATAAAAAAGTAGAAGAAAAATTAAAGGCTTTACAGTCAACTATAGATAAGTTAGAAAAACAACACGGTAAGGGTGCGATTATGAAATTAGGAGATCAACCTATTAACAAAGTTGAGTCTACATCTTCAGGTTCTTTAACTTTAGACTTAGCTTTAGGTATAGGAGGTTATCCGCATGGTAGAATAATTGAAATATACGGACCGGAGTCTTCAGGTAAGACGACATTGACATTACATGCGATAGCTGAAGCTCAAAAAAAAGGAGGTGTTGCTGCTTTTATAGACGCTGAGCATGCTTTTGATCCATCTTATGCTAAAAGTTTAGGCGTAGATACAAAGAATTTATTAATATCTCAGCCTGATAATGGAGAACAGGCTCTTGAGATAGCGGATAATTTGATTAGATCAGGAGTTATAGATATAGTTATTATAGATTCAGTTGCAGCTTTAACTCCTAAGAGTGAAATAGAAGGAGAGATGGGTGATGCTTCTATGGGTGTTCAAGCTCGTTTAATGTCTAAAGCTTTACGTAAGTTAACTGGTTCTATTAATAAAACGGGATGTACTTGTTTCTTTATAAATCAGTTAAGACATAAAATAGGAGTAATGTTTGGTAGCCCTGAAACAACTACAGGTGGTAATGCTTTAAAGTTTTATTCTTCTGTTAGGTTAGATATAAGAAGAATATCACAAATTAAGGATTCAGAGGGTGCTATAGGTAATAGGACTAGGGTTAAAGTTGCTAAAAATAAATTAGCTCCTCCATTCAAAACTGCTGAATTTGATATTATTTTTGGGAAAGGAGTTTCTAAGTTAGGAGAAATAATAGATTTAGCTGTAGAACATAACATTGTTAATAAAGCTGGAGCTTGGTTTAGTTATGATGAAACTAAATTAGGGCAGGGTAGAGAAGCAGTTAAGTTAGTTTTAGCTGATAATCCTGAGTTATGTGACCAAATAACTAAGAAAATTCTAGAAGTTGTTTCCTAAGGTTAATATATTTTATTTATTATTTTTTTCTTTTTTTTTCTCTTGCTTACAGGAAAGCAATAAGCAGTCTTTTGATTCTATTTCAGATCAGATTGTTAAAGATTCATTGAATTCTGATTTGTATTATCAAAGAGGTATGAATTATTATAATAGCTATAATTATGATTATGCTATATATGATTTCAGAAACGCTAATAGGCTAGATTCCTTAAATATTCATTATAAATTATATTTAGCTTTTTCTCTTTATGAATCATATAAAAAAAATAAGGATACTGAATATTTAAATAATGCTTTAATGTATTTTCAAGAAATTTTATCTTCTAAGGATACTTCTCTTTTGTCTCATGATGATAATTATTTTAACTATAAAAAAATTAAATATTCTTCTTTGACTAATTTATGTGAGATTTATACTTTGTTGTCAGAATATGATAAATCATTGATTTGTATTGATAATATGGAAAAAGAAAAACCTTTAGATTATTACTCTTATTACTTAAGAGGTTTTGTGCTTGAGAATTTACAACAATTAGATCAAGCAATGTATTATTATCATAAATCAATTAGTTTAAATGAAAGTCATTTTGATTCTTATTTTAAAATAGGTTTTATAAATCATACTATGAATGATTCTTCTTGTATTTATTATTATAATGAAGCTTTTAAGATAGACTCAAATAATATTAATTTGTTATATAATATTGCAAAGTATTATCAGGATAATTTTTATTTTAATTATGCTATCAAATATTATAATAAGATTTTAATTCAAGATCAGTTTAATGAAAATGCAAATTACAATTTAGCATATATATATTTTTATTTAAAAGATTATGAACAATCTGCAAATTATGCATCCGAAGTGATTTATTCAAATAATCAAAATCATTTTGCTTATAATATAAGATTTATGTGCTTTAAGAATCTTGGTAGATTAGATGAAGCTATTAGAGATTCTTTGAAGTGTGAACAATTAAAAAATTAGGAATTAATTTGTTTAACTAAATCATTAAACTCTTCAGGATTATTCATGGCCATATCTGCAAGAGTCTTTCTATTTAAGTTTATATCTGATTTATTAATTAAATTCATGAATTTAGAATAACTAATACCGTTTGCTCTGCAACCAGCATTTATTCTTTGTATCCAAAGAGATCTAAAAACTCTTTTTTTAGCTTTTCTGTCTCTATAACTATAAGATAATGCTTTTTCAACAGCATTTTTAGCTACTGTAAACACATTTTTTCTTCTACCCCAATAACCTTTTGCTTGTTTGAGTATTTTTTTTCTTCTATTTTTTGAACTAACTGAATTAACTGATCTTGGCATAATAATTTATTTTAAATACAAAGTTGATTTTTAACACTTTTTTCATCTGATTTATGTACAGTGGTAAATTTACTTAATCTCCTTTTTTGTTTTGTTTCTTTTTTTGTAAGTATATGGTTTTTAAAAGCTTTTTTTCTTTTAATTTTACCTGAAGATGTTAGCTTAAATCTCTTTTTTGCTCCAGATTTTGTTTTCATTTTAGGCATAATTTTACTTTTTTATAGGTTTTATTATCATTATCATTCTTTTTCCTTCAAGTGCAGGCATTTGTTCAACAATACCATATTCTTCTATTTCAAGAGCAAATTTCAAAAGTAGCTTTTCTCCGTTATCTTTAAAAATTATACTTCTACCTTTAAAAAAAACATAAGCTTTAACCTTTGCTCCGTCTTGTAAAAATTTAATAGCATGATTTAATTTAAAATTAAAGTCATGTTGTTCTGTATTAGGTCCAAACCTAATTTCTTTTATTACTGTTTTTACAGTATTTGCTTTTTGTATTTTCTTCTTTTTCTTTAGCTGGTAAGCAAATTTACTATAATCAACAACTTTACAAACTGGTGGCTTTGCTTTTGGTGATATTTCAACTAAATCTAAACTTAGTCTTTTTGCCATTGCCAAAGCCTCATTAATATTATAAACATCTTGTTCTATGCCATCTCCAACTACTCTTACTTCTCTAGCTCTAATTTCTTCATTTATTCTAAGAGTTCTTTTTCTTTTTTTTGTATTAAATCTAAATTTTCTATTAATGGCTTTTTTTTTTAATTTATTCTATTAATAATATCGTTTTTTATTTTTTTCACAAAACTATCAACGTCTATACTCCCCATGTCTCCTTCATTTCTTTTTCTTATTGAAATTTTATTTTCTTGTTTTTCTCTTTCTCCTACAATTATCATATAAGGTATTCTTTGAGTTTCAGCATCCCTTATTTTTCTTCCAATTTTCTCTCTTCTTTCGTCAATAAGTGTGCGAATATCGTAATTTTTCATTGAAATTAAAATTTTTCTAGCATAATCGTTATATTGATCTGAAACAGGTAGAATAGTTACTTGGTTTGGAGATATCCATAAAGGCAAATTACCAGCAAAGTGTTCTAATAAAAAACCTATAAATCTTTCATGAGTTCCTAGAGGAGCTCTATGAATAATTATTGGTTTTTCGTATTCATTTTTTGAGTTTTTGTATTTCAAATCAAAATTTATTGGTTGAGCAAAATCTACTTGGTTTGTTGCAAGTGTAAATTCTTTTCCTATTGCACTCCAAACTTGTACGTCAATTTTAGGACCATAAAAAGCAGCTTCGTCAGATATTTCTATATATGGAGTTTTATGTTTTTCTAAAGTTTTTCTTACCATGTCTTCAGTTTTTTTCCATAATTCTGGTGAATTAACATATTTTTTGCCAAGTTTTTTAGGGTCATGGGTTGAGAATCTCATAACAAACTTTTCTATTCCAAATATTTTAAAGTATTCTAGATACATTTTATTGACATCTTCAAATTCTTTTGAAAAGTCTGATTCAGAGCAATAAATATGAGCATCGTTCATCTGTAAAGATCTTACTCTCATTAATCCAAAAAGTTCTCCAGATTTTTCGTATCTATAACACGTTCCATATTCAGCTAATCTTATTGGTAAATCTTTATAACTTCTAGGTTTACTTGCGTATATTTTATGATGATGAGGGCAATTCATTGCTTTTAAAAAGTACATTTCACCATCCAGTTCCATTGCTGGAAACATGCTTTCTTTGTAATATGGTAAGTGACCACTTTTTTCATACATTGTTTGTTTTGCTATATGTGGTGTTTTTACTCTTAAGTAATTTGCTTTTTTTTCAACTTCTTTAGCTAGTTTTTCTAATTCTTCTATCATTATTGTTCCATTTGGTAGCCACAGAGGTAATCCCGGTCCTACGTCATCATCAAATGTGAATATTTCTAATTTTTTACCTATTATTCTATGATCTCTTTTTTTAGCTTCTTCTAAAAAAACTAAATATTCTTCCAGTAGTTGTTGTTTTGGAAAACTTATTCCATATATTCTTGTTAGTTGTTTGTTTTTTTCATCACCTCTCCAGTAAGCTCCAGCTATATAAAGTAATTTTACTGCTTTTATATATCCAGTATTAGGAATGTGAGGTCCTTTGCATAAGTCTACAAAATCACCTTGTTGATAAAATGTAATTTCTCCATCTTGTAACTCTTCTATTAATTCTTTTTTGTATTCATTGTTATGGAAAAATTTTAATGCTTCTTTTTTACTTATATTTTTTTTTGAGAATGCACTTTTATTTTTTGATAATTCTCTCATTTTTTTTTCTATCTTATCTAAATCATCTTGTGATATTATTTTATCATTAAAATCAATATCATAATAAAATCCATTTTTTACAGCTGGACCTATTGTGAATTTAGCTTTTGGATATATAGATTGTATTGCTTCTGCCATTAAATGAGATGATGAATGCCAAAAAGTTTCTTTACCTTCATCATCATTCCATGTTATAATTTTTATTTTACCATCATAATTTATAGGATCTTGAATATTAATTATTTCATCATTTAACTTTAAAGCAAACATAGATTTAGCTAAAGAATTACTAATTGATTTTGCTATTTCTAATCCAGTAATGCCTTTTTCAAACTTTTTAATCGAATTGTCAGGAAATGTAATATTTATCATTTTTTTAATTATAATATTTAAAATTAAAATTATGTTTGGATTATTCCAACGTTAAATTTGTTTTTAATAGGAGATTGATTTGCAGCTTCAATAGATTTTGAAATATATTTTCTTGTGTCTTGAGGGTCTATTATTTCATCTATCCATAGTTTTGATGCTGCATATAAAGGAGAGCTAGTTTTTTTGTATTTTTCTTTTATTTCATTTAACATTTTTTTTTCGTCTTTAATTTGAGACGTTTGTTTGTTTTTTTGTATTTGTAATAATACTTTTGAAGCTTGTTCTCCTCCCATAACTGCAATTTCTGCCGAAGGCCAAGCATAAATAAATCTAGGGTCAAAAGCTTTGCCGCACATTGCGTAATTTCCAGCTCCAAATGAGTTTCCTATTATTAATGTTATTTTAGGGACTACTGAGTTACTTATAACATTAACTAATTTGGCACCGTCTTTAATTATTCCTTTGTGTTCTGCTCTTGATCCAACCATAAAGCCAGTTACGTCTTGAATAAATAATATAGGTATTTTTTTTTGATTACAGTTAGATATAAATCTTGCTGATTTATCAGCAGAGTCAGAATATATTACGCCTCCAAGTTGCAATTCCCCTTTTTTGTTTTTTATTACCTCTCTTTGATTTGCTACTATGCCAACTGACCATCCTTCTATTCTTGCATACCCACATATTATAGTTTTACCGTAATCTTTTTTATATTCTTCAAAATCTTCATCTACTATTATGTCTATTATTTTTTTCATATTATATGGAGTAGTTCTACTGTGAGGTAGAATACCATATAAATCAGATATTTTTTTTGTGTATTTTATATTTTTAGACCTATTGAAGCCAGCATTTTTATCTTCCCCTATTTTGTCAATTATATTTTTTATTTTGTCTAAAGCATCTTTATCATTTTCTGCTTTATAATCTGTAACACCAGATATTTCACAGTGTGTAGTTGCTCCTCCTAATGTTTCATTATCTATATTTTCTCCTATAGCAGCCTTTACTAGGTGACTTCCTGCTAAAAAAATAGAACCAGTTTTGTTAACTATAATTGATTCATCACAAAGTATAGGTAGATAAGCTCCACCAGCCACACAGCTCCCCATTATAGCTGCTATTTGTGTTATTCCTTTTGAAGACATTATTGAGTTATTCCTGAAAATTCTCCCAAAATGATGTTTGTCTGCGAATATTTCTTCTTGTAGTGGTAAAAAAATACCAGCACTATCAACTAAATAAATAATAGGAAGATTGTTTTCAATAGATATTTCTTGTGCCCTTAGGTTTTTTTTTGCCGTTATTGGGAACCAAGCTCCAGCTTTAACTGAAGAGTCATTGGCTACTACTACACACATCTTTTTTTTAATATATCCTAAGCAAGTAACTACTCCTCCTGAAGGACATCCTCCAAAATCCTTGTACATTCCATGACCAGTAAAAGATCCTATTTCTATAATTTCATCTTTATTGTCAACTAGATATTCTATTCTTTGTCTAGCTGTTAACTTGCCTTTTTTGTTTATTTTTTCAAGTTTTTCTTTTCCTCCTCCTAGAATTATTTCATTTTTTTTGTATTTGATATCAGAAACTAATAGTTTCATTTTATCTTCATTTTTATTGAATTCTAAATTCATAATTTAATACTTTTTAAATATTTATCAGCATCTGGACCTAGATTAAAAATAAGATCCAATATACATAAATTAGAATGAAATTTATTGTTGCTAAACACTTGATTGTATTTGTGAAATTTTTTTTTCTTTAAAAAATCAGTTTTTCTAAAGTCATTGTTTGCTTTGTATTCTTCGTATTTTGAACTATAATTAGTTTCTTTTTTTATTTTCAAACATTCAAATATTACTTCATGTATATCTTTATTTAAATCTGTTAAAAATGTATATTTTTTATTAAAAACATCTAATATTTTTTTTTCATAATATTCAAAATAAGAACTTGATCTGTATGAGTATTCAATGGATTTTGAGTGTATTTTACGCCAATCTTCTGAGTATGATATTTTTATATTTTTAATTTGTGTTTTTTCTTTTTTGCAAGGTACTGTTAATTTTAGAACTTTATTGGGGCCTAGTATTTCACACCTATTTCTTATTGTTTGTTTTTCAAAAAAATCATTTATTTCTATTTCAAATTTATTGTCATAAATTATTTTGTAATAAAAAATATTTCCAAAGTAAGAAGTAGGTATTATTATTTTATTATTTGATAGCATTGAAAATTCTATTCCATCTAATTTTGCCTAAATCTTTATCTATACTCATCCAAATAAAACTAGCTTTCCCTACTATATGATTCTCTGGAACAAAACCCCAAGATCTAGAGTCAAGAGAATTATCTCTGTTATCACCCATCATCCAATAATAATTCATTTTGAAAGTGTAATCTATTGGTGTTTTTGTTATTTCATATTTTTCATATTTTTCAATTATACCTTTGTATATTGATATATTGTTTTCGTCTATAGTGATTTTTTCTCCTTTTTTGGGTATCCATATTTCACCATAATTATCATTATTCCATTTTTTTTGTGGATCGTTAGGGAATATTGATTTTACAAATAAACCCGGAGGAGTTATTCTTTTTTTAATATTTGTTATGTTTGGGAATTCTGATACTATTTTTTCATATTTTTTGTCATCTAAATACATTCCGTAGTATCCAGCTCCACGTCCGTAATCTCTTCCTTCTAGTAGTCCCATTTTCTTAAGTTTCATACTATTTAGACTAGATTTAGTTCTTAAATCATATATATATTGTTTTTTCATCTTTTCAGGCTCTTCATGTATTTTGCCATTTATAAATAAATCTTTATTTTTTATTTCTACACGATCTCCCGGAAGACCTACGCATCTTTTTACATAATTGTCTTTTTTATCTATTGGGTGTCCAAGAGAGTCAGCTGGGAAATTGAAAACTACACAATCGTTTCTTTTTATTTTGCCTAATCCTTTTAGTCTTTTGTAAGGATATTTTATTCCTTTTATATATGATTTTCTTTTCATTAAAGGCATTTTATTATGTACTAAAGGAAAAGCTACAGGCGTCATAGGTACTCTTGGTCCATAAGCTATTTTGCTTACAAATAAAAAATCACCAACAAGCATAGATCCTTCCATTGAAGGAGTAGGTATTGTATAAGCCTCGATGAAGAATATTCTAATTATAGATGCGGCAATTACAGCAAATACAATTGCATCTAACCAGCCTCTTATTTTGCTTTTTATATTTTTTTTATTTTTGGGTTTCATAATAGGCCAAGGTATTGTTCTCCAGAACATTATGTCTCCTAGTATTAGTACTAAAAAATATAGCCAAGCTTCATTTATGATATATCTGCAAAATAATATCCATATCAATGATATTATAATGAATGTTAGGTATTTGTTTTGTGATATTTTTTTAAATAAAGACATACGCAAATTTAAAATATTTTTTTTAAGTCTAAGTTAAAATAACCTGTTTTATCCTTTATTTTTTCTCCATATTTAACTGCACCTAAAGCAAATAAATATCTTTTATTTGCTTGATGTTGTATTCTAATTGTTTCTTCTTTTGACTTTACTGTTATTTCGTGAAAACCTATTTCTTTTGTGCTGTTTCTTTCACTTTCTATTTTAATATTTTTGTTTTTAAAAATATTCTTTAAGTCTATTGCTGTCCCACTAGGAGAATCTAATTTGTATTTATGATGTTTTTCTTTTATTGAAATACTAAAATCATTGTTGTTTTTTGCGAATAAATTTATTTCTGGTATTATCTTTTTTATTAGATTGATTCCTGTACTAAAATTGGATCCATGTAAAAAAGAAACTTTGTTTTTTTTACATAGATCTTGAATTGTTTTTTTTCTTATTTTCCATCCTGTAGTTCCTGAAACTACAGATACTTTGTTTTTTAGGCATAATTGAATATTACTAAATGCATTATCAGCGTTTGTGAATTCAAAAGCTAAATCACACTTTTTAAGTTTATTTACATCTATTTTTGATTTGGAATTTATTTTTAGCAATATTTTGTATTTTCTTTTTAAAATTATTTTTTCTATTTCTTTGCCCATTTTACCGTAACCTAATATAGCGACTTTCATAAATTAAAATTTAAAATATATGGTTATGTTATTATTTTTTACTTCAAGATTATCACTTATATCAAATTTAATTAGATGACTATCTATGTAAGCATCAATAATATTAATTAAATAAATTGCAAATGTTCCTAAAATAGATATATCTCTATTTCTATTATAATAATCACTTAATATTAGCAACTGAGAGTCTGTGTATTGAGGATAAGGGTCGTTAAATATTGTGCCATTTAATCTGTTTAAATATGTGTCTTTGTAATTTTTGAACATGTTATTGTTCTTGTTGAAGAAGAATATGCCTACACCAATGCCAGCATATATTACAGGAACTTTGTAATATTTTTTATTTTCTATTTGTCCCAGTCCAGGAATTATTGCTGATTTTGTTGCAGTTTTTGTATGTTTATTTTGGCTATACGCATAACTTGTAATTACAGATAACAATAATAATATAATTATTCTTTTCAATTATTTTATTTTATTCCAAATTCTTTTTAAGTCTTCTAAGTTATTAAAATATATTTTTATTTGGCCTCCACCTTTTTTGTTTACTTTTAAATCAGTTTTAATGTTAATTGCATCTTCTATCATGTTCTTGATATTTAGATAATTAAAATCAATTTCGTTTGTTTTTTTTTCATGTTTATCGTAGTTGACATTTTTAAAAGCTTTACATATTTCTTCAGTTTCTCTTACAGATAGGTTCATTTCTATTATATCTTCAAATATATTAATTTGATTTTCCTGATTGTTTACTGTTATTAAGGGTTTTGCGTGTCCAATAGATATTTTTTTATTAGCTAAACCATATTGTATTTCAGTTGGCAGGTTTAATAATCTTAAGTGGTTTGTTATTAATGTTCTACTTTTACCAACTCTTTTACTTAATTGTTCTTGTGTTATGTTAGATTGATTGATTATTTTTTTCAAACTTAGAGCTATTTCAATAGGGTTTAGATTCTCTCTTTGTATATTTTCAATAAGAGCCATTTCTAGGGATTCTTCTTCTTTTGCTGTTTTAACAAAAGCTGTAATTACTTCTATTTTTAATAATTTAAATGCCCTTAGTCTTCTTTCTCCTGAAATTAATTCATATTGCTTGTTATTTTTCTTTCTTACTGTAATAGGCTGAATTAATCCAAATTTTTTAATTGACACAGCTAGGTCTTCTATTTCTTGTTCTTTGAAATTTAATCTAGGTTGATTTTTATTTTTACTTATTAAGTCTATATTTATTTCTGAAATCATTTTTTATGATTTTTCTATACTTCTAAAAAGTTTGTTTCTTCTTTAGATAATTTAGAATTTATTCTTGAATCTAATTCTTTAGCTAGATTTATAAAGTTTTGAGCAGCTCTACTACTTATATCGTAATTTATTATGCTCGTTAAACTATCAGATGCTTCTTTTATTTTATGGTTTTTGTAAATAATATTTTCAAAAACTAAATCTTGAAAATGAGATTTTGTGTCATCAACTACTTGACTTGAAAGTCTTAGTCTGGTGTCAAATTTAGTTAATAAAAGCCCGTCTATTATTAATGTAGGATTTAGTCTTGATTGAATTATTTTAACAACATTAAATAATTTCCCTAATCCTTCTAAAGCGAAATATTCGCACTCTATAGGTGTTATCATCGAGTTAGAGCATGTTAAAGCATTTACTGTTAGCAATCCTAGAGAAGGAGGGGTGTCAATAATAATGTAATCATAATTATTTTCTAGTGTTTTTATATTTTTTTTAAGAAATTCTTCTCTTTCAGGTTTATTGATTAATTCTATTTCAGCTGTGATTAAATCTATGTTTGAAGGTATTAAATCAATATTTTTTAGCTTAGTTTTTACTATTAAGTCTTTTATGTGTACATTATTCACAAAACAATCAAATAAGTTCAATTTCACATCTCTGCTTTTAAGTCCAAAATTATAGCTCATTGTTGATTGTGGATCAAGGTCTATTATTAGTGTCTTTTTGCCTAAATAACCTAAAGCATGACCTAAGTTTAAAGAAGTTGTTGTTTTACCAACACCATAATTTTGATTGACTATTGAAATAATTCTACTCATAGTATATTTTATACTTTCCAATTTAACATAAAATGGTATTTTAATTTTGGTTATCTTTGGTATAGTTTTTAACAAAAAATATAAAGATGCTAACAATTGCAGCTATTTCTTATTTTCTTTTATTTATTCTTTTCTTTCAGTCTTCAATTGATAAAATAATAAATTGGAAAGATAATTACGCTTGGTTGCAAGATTATTTTTCAAAAACTTTTTTAAATAGATTTACTAAATTTAATTTATTAGTTATTACTATTTTAGAGCTTACAAGTGCTTTGATGTGTATTTGTTGTGTTTTAGGAATTACCTTGTACATCAGTTTCATTCACAATTATCATGGAATACTAGTATTAACTAATATATTGTGTTCTATAACATTATTATTCTTATTCACAGGACAAAGAATAGCAAAAGATTACCTGGGAGCAGTTAGAATTATACCTTATTTTATACTTATTTTGGTATTAACTTGTTTGCTTTATTATTTGTTTGGAGCTTAGTTTTAATATCCTTCTATTTAGTGTCTTCTTTTGATTCTGTATTTTCGTCATTACCTGAAATAACTTCTTCACCTTTGTTTTTAAAAATAAATTTCACCATTTCATCTAAAGTATCTTGAAAATCTTTAAAATCTTCTTT
>MDSW01191768.1_pt1 | contig 14996 bp, 14 predicted proteins | sample 811171 | NCBI WGS metagenome assembly MDSW01 (sample SAMN05326641, study PRJNA326480) | marine metagenome | isolation source: seawater | place: Atlantic Ocean: North West | collected 2012 | reverse complement strand
TTTCTCTCCAGCTTTTTGGATCCATTGAAAAAGGGTGATCTGGCCCATCCCTAGAGGTGTCGTCTGTAAAATGTTTTTCAACTGCTTTAATTCCGAATGGAACGGCTCCCAAAACTGTTTCGTGACCAGGTGTATGATCGCTAAGTCCTAAAACTGTATTAGGAAATAATTTTCTATAAGTCGACAATACATTTAAATTAATAAATTTAAAATTTTCTATTGAGCCGGTATAATTTGTATTACATTGCATTAAACAAAAGTCATCGGTAGCTTTTGATATTATATTATGTGCATTTATTACTTCTTTTTGAGTAGCTGCTCCAGTTGCAAAGAAAACTGGTTTTTTTTGAGATGAAACCTTTAAAAGCATATCATTCCAAGCAACATCCCCTGAACCTATTTTAAAAGCTGAAACGTATGAATTTAAGTGATCTACAGCATCTAAATCGTATGGAGTAGACATAAAATCAATATTAATTTTATCACAATGCTCTTTTAATAATGGTGTCCAATCTTTAGGAACTTCCGCGTCTTTATAAATTTCAAAAATACTTTTTTTCCATTTTTTTTGATGACTTTTTTTTTGTCCTAAATTTTTAAAACCATAATCACTTACGTATTTTGTAACATCATGATGCTGAAACTTTGCTGCATCAGCCCCACTTTCCTTAGCTAAATCTATTAATTTTAAAGCTCGTTTTAAATCCCCATCATGGTTAGCAGCGATGTCAGCTATAAAATATATTGGAAAATTTTCTCCTACTGAATTTTTATTTATTTTGAAATTTTTCATTTTATCCTATTATACTATCTAAATATTATTTGAAATACTAGTTTAATTAAGAGTTGTCTCTTTTAAATTTTTATTTTTAACTAAGTAAATTTTATCACACTCTTTTAAAATTTCTTTTTTATGAGAACAAATAATTATTGTTTTTTTTCTTTTCATTAAATTGATAGTGTTCATTATTTCTTTTTCTGTTTCTTCATCTAAAGAGCTAGTAGCTTCATCTAAAATCAGAAGATCATGGTTATAATATAATGCTCTAGCTATTCCAACTCTTTGTTTTTGTCCACCTGAAAGTCTTACACCAAATTCTCCAACATAAGTTTCAGTTTTTTCTGGTAAGGCATTTATAAAATTTTTTGATTGTGAATGCTCAATTGCTGTTAAAAATGATTTTTCATTAATATTTAAATTTTGATCCGTTAAAGTGATATTTTTTTTTATTGTGTCATCTAAAAGGTAAATTGATTGGGGTATATAACCAATATTATTTTGCCACTCTCTTTTTGCTTCATTGATATTCTTACTATCAATTGTAATCTCGCCAATGTTCGGATTTAAAATACCAACTATAATATCTATTAATGTTGATTTTCCTGAGCCACTCTTGCCTATAATTCCTATAGTAGTGTTAGCTTTGATTTCTAAGTTAAGATTTTCAATAATATTTTGTTTAGTTTTTGGGTATGAGTAGGAAATATTTTTTAAAATTATCTTTGAGTTTAAAGGCAATTTTTTTTTAGTAAAATCACTTAAAATGTTTAAGGATGATTTTAATTTTATATCATCGTAAATAACCTTTATTGAGGCTGAACCGTATCTCATATTAACAAATGAGGTTAAAATTCTATTTATTGAGGGTAATATTTTAAAAGCGGCAGCTGCAAATAGTCCAACTATTACGAGTAATTCATCAAAAGAATGATTTAAATATAAAAGAAAAAATATTAACCCTGTTAAAGAAACTATTGCTAAAAATTCTAGGTAGTATCTCGGAACCATTTGCAAAATTAACATTTTTGTAGATATCGATGCACATTTGCTAATATGAAAATTAAAATAATTTAAAAATTTATTTTCAATCCCAGCTAACTTAATTGCTTTAATTCCATCGATGCCTTGTTGTAAATTCTTGACACTTGATGTTTCACTTTTTAATCTCGTCTCACCAAAAAGTTTAACCTTTTTTTTTGTGTAAAGAATAAAAAGCATTGACGTAATACCAAATATAACTAGAGAGGCAACAAAGCCATAAGGCTCAATTATAATTAAGATAATTGAAATACCTAGCACTACAAAAGTTTCGCTGACAAATGTGATAAATGACAAAAAAAAGACGTTTACCATGGACTCAACTTCGTTCACAATATTTTGAATTAACTTTGAAGAGTTTCTTTGTAAATGGAATGTGTAATCTTGAAATAAATATATTTTGAATAATCTAAATTTTAATTCTGCAACTAAATTGTTGGTGAATTTTGATTGATACCAAGCAAGAAAATGAAGAAAAATTGTTTTTAAAAAATAGACAAGTAATAAAAAAATTACGAAAAATAATATGATTTCTTTTTTATCAGGAATTTGTTCAAAATGTAAGAAATGGAAAATTTTTTCAAAATCAAAAAAACTATTCTGACTTTCACTTGTCAAAGTTGATAAAATTGGAATAATTAAACCAACTCCTAACATTTCAAAGAAAACCCCCATTAAAATAAGCACTAAACATATAAGTGATTGCAACTTATTTTTTTTTGTAAATACGTATAAAAATTGACTTAGAATTTTCATTTAAAAATGTTATTTATACTCTTTGACTAATTTTATAATTTCAGTTTCAACTTTTGGTAATTTAGTTTTAAAAGTATATTCGAATTTCTTTATCTTAGTACCCATATCCAAAGGCCTTTTTGCTATTAAGTTTTTTTTTGTGTAATTAATTTTTTGTATTAATTTTTTATCTGATCCGATTCCAAGAGCAAATCTTTCTGCAAATTTTGCTTTTGAAATTTTATTTGATGCACCTAGATTATAAATACCTTTAATTTTTTTTTTTAAAACTTTTTCTATTAACTTTACTAATGTTGTTGTGTGAACTGGAGAAAAATAAATATTTTTATAACCATAAATTTTTTTTTTCTTCTTTAAATTTTGGTATATCCAATTACATAAATTACTTTTATTTTTTGTTTTGCCAACAAAATTTGTTCTTAGAATTGTTGAGGGAGTTTTATTCGCATGTTTTTCACCTTTTAACTTGCTAATGCCATAAAAATTTACAGGCTTTGTTAAATTCTCGATGTGATTACCTCTGCCGCTATAAACTTGATCTGTTGAAACATGAATTAGATATATTTCTTTAATCTTTTTAATTGCAGTGACTAAATTTTTAACAAACAGATTATTTGATTTATTTGCTAATTTCTTATTTTTCTCACACAAATCAACATTAGTTAAAGCTACTAAATTAACAATATAATTAGGTTTTGTTCGTTCAATTATTTTCTCAAATAATTTAGATCCATTGTTTTTTTTTAATTTTGTTTTGTATTTTTGATCTGTAAAAACTTTAAATTTTTTTTTTATAAGGTATCTTGCCAAAATCTTGCCCAATGAGCCAGTAGAACCAAATATTAATATTGATTGCATCTAATTTAATCTTTTAAAAGTATTTACGGAGATAGGTGTTTCAAGTAGTTGATCTATATTTCTGCCATCTTCACATTCACCTATTATCTTAAAAATTTTCTTCATATTATAATAATATTTTTGTAAAATAGGATCAGTGTGTTCAGTAGATAAGTATATAGTGTCACTAGCAAGCACTCTTCTTTTTAACATTTCTTGAGAAATGAAAGTTTTATATTTTTGAAAATTCTCACTTTTTATTCTAAATTGAGCCAAGGCATCTAATCCGAATGTATCTAATTTAAAATTATTCTTTTTAGCTTCCAGAGACCAAAATTTTTTAATTTTTTTTCCTTGCTTTGATATGAACTCCCAAGAATTATTTTTTTTCATAACGCTCAAAGTTTTTAATGCTGCTGAGGGGCCTATTCTTTCAGTCCAAAATGTACTGCTTATGAAGCTAGTTTTTGCAAAATTCATTATCTCTTTTTTTCCAATAACAGCATTTATTGCATAACCATTTCCAAGCGCTTTGCCGAAAATAGCAATATCTGGAATGATATTATATTTTAAATGCAAACCACCAAAGCTTTCTCTGAAGCCTGAAGTGCATTCATCAAATATTAAAACTATACCTTTTGACTGAGTTATTTTTCTGACTTTTTGAAGAAATTGATCTCTTGGTTTTATATTTCTAGAAACTTCCATTTTTACTATTCCTATGTCATATTTTTTGATTAATTCTTTAAGTTGCTTAATATTGTTATATTCAAAAGAAAAAGTTGAATTCTTTAAATTTTTAGGTACTCCGTTTATTTCTAAATCAGGAAGCAAATGTGATTTTAAATCATTTTTACTTTTTAAATTAGCAGCTAAGTACCAATCGTGCCAACCGTGGTAACCGCAAATGGCAATCTTATCTCTTTTTTTCGCAAAAGATCTTGCGATTCTGATAGCCACTGCATTGGCTTCTCCACCTGATCTTGTAAGTTTAACCATGTGAGCCCATGGATGCATTTGTATAATTTTTTCAGATAACTCTACTTCTTCTGGACAATTAAAAGTCGACATGTTTCCATTACTAATTGTTTTCTTTACTGCTGCATCTACCTCAGGATGCCCATATCCTAAAATATTAGTTCCTATACCCATTATCGAACAATCTAAATAATTTATGTTATCGATGCCTAAAACTTTACAACCCTTAGCTTTTTTAAAATATGTTGGCCATTTATTCGGTAAAAACAGATTAGGTCTTTTTGATAAAAGCATATTTCCCCCTGGTATAATTTTATTAGCTTTTTTCCATAATATCTGTCCGGGATTTATTTTACCTTTGATGGAACCCTCATCTCTTAAAATATGAGAGTTGGACCAAAATAAGTTTGGTTTCCTTTTTTTTAGTTTAATAACCTCTCTCCAACTAAAATTTATATTTTTAAAATGTTTAACAATATTCTTAATTACTTCAAAATCTTCTGGTTCATCTACAGTCCATCTTTCGAGAGATAGGTTTTCTAAATTAGTGTAATTAAATTTTTTAAATTTTTTTGATTTGTGTATAAATGTTACTACATGTTCTTTATCATAATCAGATTTAGCCTCATCCCATACTTTTTTAAGTGCATTAAAAGTAAATACAGAAACATCTAAACCATCTGGAAATGTAGGTGGTTGGGTATTTGAAACATAATCCAATTTTTTTTTGGTACAAATATTTATAATCTTATCGACTATTTGGTATTCAATTAAAGGGCAATCAGCAGTTATCCGAACAACGTACTTTGGTTGATATTTAACAGCGGCCTTATAATAACGGTCAAGTACATTATTTTCATTTCCCTCAAAAAATTCTATTTTTTTTCTTTTTAATAAAGATTTTAAATTTTTTTGATTTTTATTATTAGGAATGGCAATAATGGTTTTATTGATTTTTTTACTTAATTTGAGCCTTTTTATCAAAATTTCAATTAAAGTATTTTTTCCAATTTTTTTAAGTACCTTATTTGGAAACCTTTTTGAGGTCTGCCTAGCTTGTATTATCGCGATAATTTTATTTTTTTTCATATCCATTTGCGTGGGTCAATTAATTTGAGATTTGAACTTCCAAAATTTTGTGAAAAATTAATATGTCTACTTGGTTTTTTAAAATTTTTTACAATTTGTTTTAATTGTCTTAAATTATTGACTCCAATTATCACCTTATCAACTTCTGCTATTCCCAAAATATATTGAATGCAAGCCTGTAGCTTTGAGATATTATTAAGTGATGTCCACTCGTCAATTTGTTTAAAATTTCTAGTCCAATGTTTAAAATTTTTTGGAACTTTATTTTCTAGTAATAATCCTTGTAAAAATATAGATCTTGTATGAATTTCTATGTGTTTTTTTTTAAATTTTTCAAGATAACCTTGCTTCTCAAACCTTCTATCAAATAAATTTAGAGGTATCTGTATGAGATCAATATCATAGGTTTTCAAAATTATATCTGCGTCTTTTGGCTCGTAAATTGAAAATCCAATTTTTTTGATTATTTTTTCTCTTTTTAAATTTATAAGAAAATTAATTAAATCCTTGCAATCTCTTTTTTTAATTTCACTATGAGATGAAATATGAACTAAAACACCGTAAAAACTTTTGACTTTAAGACTATTTTTTAAATTTATTAAGTAATTTTTTTTTAAACTCCAATTATTTTTATTTTTTTTAAAATTCTTCAAATCAATTTTGGTAACAATATTATGTGACTTAGAACAAAAAAGTTTAATTAATCTTTCATTATTATAATTCAAAGCTGTGTCTATATTTTTTATTTTTTTTTTTTTTAAATATCTCGAAATTTCTTTAATTTCTCTTTTTTGAATTTTATAACTATTAATAAAGTTATAATTTTTATTGAAGTTAGCTGTACCTATAGATAACTTAGTTAAAACCATTGCGAATGGATTTTTTAATTTTTTCTGAAATTTTCTTTCCAAGAATTATTTTTATTATAGATTTAATAAAAATTTTTATTGTTTTTATATAATTAATAGATTTGAGATATAAATAGATTGAAAAATTATCTACCTCAATTGTACCATATTTTTTTCTTGTATAGATTGTTTTTTCTAAGATTGCTTTTTTAGCAATTTTTTTAAATTTAAAATAAGTTATACAGTATATAAAATGTTTAAGTAAATTATTTGGACATTGTCCTAAAAACTTAAAATATTTTTGTAAAAATGTTTTACTAGTTTTATTTAATGGAACGTGTTTATTATAATTTACTACTCGTCCAGTTGGGTCGATACGAGGATGACTATTATTTCCTAAATGACACATTAATATTGTAGTCTCGTTTTCACTATTATTTGGACTTCTTCCATGCCAACAGTCCGGAAACCAAAAAAAGGTTTCCCCTGCTTTTCCTGTTATTGAAATTTCTTTATTTTTGTATTGATTCAAATCTACAAATGGTGGCGGGGGGAGTTTGTGACTTCCGGGATAAAAAAAAGTTTCTCCCTCATTTTTTTTTATGTCGTCAAGTAAAATAGAAAAACTTAAACTACCCTGATTATCAATATGTGGATTTAAAGTTTCGTTAATTTTTGGAGTTTTCCTTATGTAAACGGAATTAATAATATATTCTGATCCTAATACTCTTAAAGCCACCTCATTTAAATATTTCTGATCTAAAATTTTAGAAAAAATAGATTTTCTCTCTAATATATCCCAGATCATATAGCTTCCTGGTCTAACAAAATCTAAGGAAGTTTTTTTTTTTAAATTATCATCTTGGCCAAAAGGAAAATTATCAAATAGTTCATTTTTTGTTTTTTTAAGTTCACTAACAAAATTATCATCAAATGGATTGCCTAAATTTACCAGACCATCTTTGTATAATGTTTTTATCTTATTTTCTAAATCCATAGTTTTAAAATTTATTTTAAATTCACGCTAATAAGCTTCTTTAATTCATTTACTGATAAAAAAATTTCATTACTTCCCGAATTGTAACTAAATCCTTTAGGCACTGTTTCAAGTTTAAATTTTTTACTGTAATAATCTAAAAATTTTTTCTTATTTGACGGTAATATTATAAAATATTTTCCAATATCGATAGTGGTAAAACTATCGCTTTTTGTAATCATTTCTTCATGTATTTTTTCCCCTTGTCTAATTCCAACTTTTTCAATTGTACAAGAAGGACATACTGCTTTTGCAACATCAGTGATTTTATAAGAGGGAATTTTAGGAACAAAAATTTCTCCACCTAAAGAAAATTTTAAACAGTCTAAAACCATTTTAACACTTTGATCAAGAGTGATATTGAATCTTGTCATGCCTGTATCTGTTATTGGTAATTTACCAGATTTTGCTTGTTGAACAAAAAAAGGTATAACCGAACCTCTTGAGCCCATCACGTTTCCATATCTGACAACAGAAAAAGATATCTCTTTGATACCAGCATAATTGTTAGCAGCAACGAATAATTTATCACTACAAAGTTTAGTAGCTCCATATAAATTTATTGGTGCTGCGGCTTTATCGGTGGATAGTGCGATTACTTTTTTTACTTTTCTTTCTATTGCAGCTTCAATTATATTTTGTGCACCAATGACATTTGTTTGAATAAATTCCATTGGATTGTACTCGGCTGTCGGTACTTGTTTAAGTGCTGCAGCATGAATAACAATATCAATATCTTGAAAAGCTCTTTGAAGTCTTAATCTATCTCTGATGTCTCCTATAAAATATCTGATTGAAGGATATTTCTTTTCAGAAAATTGTTTTGCCATTTCAAATTGCTTTAGTTCATCTCTACTAAAAACAATCAATCGTCTTATTTTAGGGTAAGTTTTTAATATTTTTGAAACAAAGGCCTTGCCAAAAGATCCAGTTCCTCCTGTAATCAGTATCGATTTGTTATTTAACATTTTTAGCCAACGCTCCGCACTTCACCTTTAGTGTTATAATTTAAAGTGTTCATATTACTTTTATAATTAATTACTTAAAAAATGAATATTATCTTTTTTTTTTAAAATTATTTTTTTATTCATTGTTTCAGCAAATATATTATTTTTTTTAATTTCTAGTATTTTAAAAAATAAACTTTTTAACGGTCCATTAATAAATTTATAATTACTAGATTTAATGTCTAAAAAAAAATTTGAGGTTAAAACCCCATTTTTATCTTCAAATGATTTACAAAATTTAATAAATTTTTTAATCTCTTCTTGATTTACAATAGAATTTTCCAAAAAATAATTAAGCCCTCTTAGATATTTTAAGTCTTTAATTTTCTGTAAATTAAAGTTTTTGTTAAAGCAAAAAATATAATTTCCCAATAAATTTTTAAATTTTCTACTATTATTTTTTTCATGATTTATTTTTGGAAAATAAATTTTAGTTTCATCTTTAAATAATTCATCAATCGAATTTCTAAAAGTATAATACTGATTTATATTAGCAACTACCCACATAAAATTTACTTTTTAAGTTGTTCAAGTTCTTTTGATAGTTCATCGTATTCTTTCATCTTTAATTTCATAAAATTGATTGTAAGTTTTGTTTTTTCAGCTATTCCTTTAGGAGTTAAAAGATACGCATATCCAAGTTTATTTTTATTTTGACTAAAATTTTTTACTTTAATTAGACCTTTCTTTTTAAGCGCTGCAATACAGTAATTTAATTTTCCAAGACTAAAACCTAATTTGCTAGCAAGTTCTCTTTGGGAATCTTTAGGATTATGGTTTAGCTTCCTCAATACATTATATTCGTCTTGTTTTAGTTTCATGCTGGATTTATAACTTATTGTTCAAGTTTTGTACAGAAAAATGTTCATTTTTTGAACATTATTAAATTAAGCAAATTATTTATGCCATTTTTTGGTAATTTTATTAACTCTCAAGAATTCCTTAATTTTTGAATTGTTTTTATCGTAAAAAAATCTCTTTTTATTGTATTTTTTAAGTTCGCTGCTCCAGCTTGTCTCGTCTATGTCTAATAGGTAATTAATAATTCTCTTAACCTCACCATATTCATTCGAGTCAGAAAAAAAATTTCCCTTTTTATTATCTTGACTCAAATTCATATTAGAACCTTTAATAAAATCTCCATAAAAAAAACATACCTTTTTTTCTCTTGCAATTGCTTCATAACCAAAAGTCGACATTGGATTAATTAAAACTTCAAATTTTTCAATAGTCTTGTAACTATCGTAAGTTTCTTTTTTTGGATAAAAGTTGTAATTTTTACTACCAATAAGATGATCAAATAAAATATTTTCTTGTTTAAAATTTGGGCTAGATCCTAAAATATTTAATTTAGTTTTTTTTTCCATACAAAGTGTTTTAATATTTTTTAATAGAACTAAAACAAAATTTAAAAGATCTTTTTCCCAATTATCATAATTTTTTTTCAGTTTGTCTTGGTTCATTGTACTCGAAAAATCTAGAAAAATATCTGACATTCTAGAAATATAACAAATGGAACCTTTTTCATAATTTTTATTTATTGGAAACGAATTATTTTTAAAAGAACCAATGATACTATAATTACCTTTAATATGTTTACTTATCTTATTAGTATAATTTTCATCAAATGTGAAATACTGATCTATAAAATAAATATTTTTGTCAGTTTTAAAATTTTCTAATATATCTCCAGTTATAAATCTTATGCCGTTTTGAATAGAAATAAATTTTATATTCTTAAATTTTTTTTTAAGTCTATAATATGAAATATCATTATCTATAAAAGTAAAAATATATTCTGGATTAATTTTTTTTATAACCTCATAAAAATAGTTTTGAAAATTCAATTTTTTGAAATTCAAAATTAATTTTATAATTATATAAATATTTATTTTAACAAGTGAAACATCTAAAACATAATACTCCTCCTTTTCAAATAAATAAGAAATGAATTTTTCACTTTTAGTGTCATAAATAACAATTTTTTTTTGGGGAGGTTTGTTATAAAAAAATTTTCTAGTGCTCAAAAATTTCAATAATTTCAATATTTTTTTCATCGTTACGTTTTTTTTATACTAATTGAATTTTGGTAGCATTTTTTACTATAATTGTACTGTACAATATTTGAACAATAGTATAGTTATAAGTCAATGAATCCTGATTTTCAAGAAGCTTTATTAAAACAATTAAAAATTTTAAAAACCAAATACAATTTAATTGGAATTAAATCAGAGTTTGAGGCCGAGGGAAGTACTTATAAAGATGTTGCGAGGCTGAGAAGTATAACTAATAAAATGCAAATAAAACTTTTTGTAAAAATTGGTGGCGTGGAAGCTTTAAATGATATTTATAATTGCCTGGAGCTTTGTGTAGATGGAATTATCGCACCAATGGTGGAAACGAAATTTGGAGCAAAAAAATTTATTGATATAGTTGATAAACTTCAACTTAAAAAAAGAGCACACTTAAGTGTAAATATTGAAACAAAAAACGGAGTTGATAATTTAAAAGATATACTTAAAATTGTTTCGGGTAAAATTCATAATATCACGGTTGGAAGAAGTGATTTGTCAGCCAGTTACTTTAATAAAAATATTTTTCCTAACAGCAATTTTATATTAAATAAAATTAAATATATAAGTAAGTCAGCTACAAAATATAATCTTACCACTACAGTAGGTGGAAGTGTTAATGCAGATACTGTTAAAAAGTATTCTAAAGAAACAAATATAAGCAAAATTGTAAAAAAGATTGAAACTAGAAAAGTGATGCTACCTACCAGTATCTTTTTAAATAAAAAATTAGCTCTTAATAATGCCCTTAAATTTGAAGAAATTTATATAATTCAAAAAAAAGAATTGAATGATATGAAATTAGCTTCTGAAATAAGTAGACTGTCAAATTTAGGAACCCGAAAATGAAAAAATTAATTTGTATAATACCAGCGTTGGAAAAAAATAATTATTCTAGGTCAGGGGATTTGATTGATTGGGGCAATACGTCTTTACTTGAATGGAAAATATCTCAAGCTTTGAAAGTTAATAACTTAGAAAAGATTGTTGTGACGACGCCAAGTAAAAAAATTGCTAAACTTTTAAGGAACTACAATATTGAGATTCTTTTAAGAAAAAAAAATTTATCATTAGGTGCCTTATATAAATTTGTTGGATCAAAATTTTATAACAAAAAGATTTTATGGCTAAATCCAACCGCTCCTTTCTTATCTGATAGAGATATAAACGAATTTATTAAAAAATATACAAAACATAAAAAGAAATTTGACAGTGGTTTTACCTCTATAGAATTAAAAGAATATTTATTTGATGCAAAAAAATCAATTAATTTTAAATCAAGTAGAGAAACTATTTCTAGAGCAAAACTCCCAACGCTTTTTCAGTCTACTAATGGAGCATATATTATTTCTGGGGATCATATGAAAAAATTTGGAACACTATATGGAAAAAAATTTTATAACCATAAAGTTTCTTGGCTACAATCTCTCGAAGTTAAGACATCAACTGAATTAGAAAGTTTTAGATTCTTTATATCAAAATATTTCAAAGAAAATATTTAATGAAAAATTACCTTATTACTGGTGGTTGTGGATTTATAGGTCAACATTTAGCAAAAGAATTACTTAAATCAAAGTGTAAAGTCGACTTAATTGATCTTCCAAATAAAAAAAACAGTATAGTTTCAAATAATTTGAGATTTTTTAAAGGTGATGTCTCAAAAATTACAATTTTTAAAAAATTAAATAAAAAATATGATGTCGCCTTCCATTTAGCTGCGCAAACTTCAAGTCGACTGAGTGAAATTAATAACAAAAATGACATAAATAATAATATCTTAGGAAGTCTTAATTTTTGTGAATGGGCAAAAAAAACAAGGCCTGGAAGAGTGGTTTTTACCTCATCAATGGCTGTTTATGGCGACAGTAAAAAAAAGTTTAAAGAAGATAATATTTGTAACCCAAAGTCTATTTATGGAATGTCAAAACTGTATTCTGAAAAACTTTTTCAACGACTTATGATGCAAAAGATTAAAGTAACTATTTTTAGACTATTTAATATCTATGGCCCTGGACAAGATCTTAATAATTTATATCAAGGAATGTTTTCAATATATTTAGCTCAGGCTCTTAACAAAAATAAGATAGATGTAACTGGAAGTCTTAATAGATATAGGGATTTTGTATACATTGCTGATACAGTGAAGGGCTTGCTTATTAATCCTAGAAATAAAAAAAACTGGTTGTTGAATCTTGGTACTGGAAAAAAAACTTACGTTAAACAAGTAATTAAGCTTATTAAAAGTATATTAAGGAACAAAAAAATAAAAATTAGTGTGAGTAAAAGTACATTCGAAGATACATGGGGTAGTTACGCTGATATATCAAAGATAAAAAGTGAGGGTTGGAGACCAAAATTCAACTTGGAAAAGGGTGCAAAATTAACAATTAATAAAATTAATGAGAAGAAAAAATTTTCCTAAAATAGCTGCAATCCTCACAGGTAAGGGAGGCAGTAAATTAAAAGATAAAAATGTATTAAAAGTTAATAACATTCCTTTGTTAGGATATGCTTGTAGAGAAGCTAAAAAAGTTAATTTAATTGAGAATTTTTTTGTATCAAGTGAAAATAATAAAATATTAAAACAAGCGAATAAATTTGGATTTATTACAATTCGTAGGCCTAGGTCCTTATCAAAGAAAAATACACTTCACGGTGATGTTTTATTGCATGCGCTAAATCACCTTAAACAAAAAAAAAATTTACCAGAAATTGTAGTAATTCTTTTAGCTAATTCTGCAACAATTAAAGCTAAATGGATTTTAAAATCAATCAGAATGCTTATAAAAAATAGAAAGGCAACTGCTTGTGTACCCGTAGTTGAAAATAATGACAATCATCCATTTAGAGCAAAAAGAATATCTAAAGGAAAATTTTTGAAATCTTTCTTTAAATTTAATAGGAAAATATCATCTAATAGACAAGACTTGGAAAAAAATTATTTTCTAAGTCATAATTTTTGGACTATTAAAACAGACTCAATATTTAAAAAAAACGGAGAAGCTCCATGGACTTTTATGGGTAAATTTGTCTTACCACTCAAAATTGATAGTTCTGTAGATATACATGAAAGAAGGGATATTCTGTTAACTAAATATTGGTTAAAAAAAAACAAAATTATTTGAAATGAGTATATATAAAAAAAGTTTTTTTTTTTTAATTACGTTTATAATTTTATTTTTATTAGTTGAAATTTTTGCATTTAGTTTATTCAAAATTTATAATTATGATAAAAAATTTAATCTTTATTCAGAAAAAAGAATAAGTAGTTTAAAATATAATTATTATAAAAACATTCAATTGGCCTTGCCTTCACCAAACATAGATGTAGTCCATTACACTAGCGAATTTACAGATAGATTTAAAACTAAAGATGTTTTGAATTTAGGATTTGGGCTATTCGATGATGGAATAGATTTAAATAAAAAATATTATGCGGTGGCATTGGGAGATTCTTTTACCAGAGGAACTGGCTCAGGAGACAATATTAAAAATGGGTGGGTAGAATTAGTTGAAAAAGAAACAAGGAGTTGGGATATATTAAACCTAGGAAACCTTGGAAGATCAATAACAGATCAAAAATATGGTTACGACTTATTAAAAGATAAAATCAAGCACGAAATAATTATTTATAATTTTTTTACTGGCGCAGATTATTACGAAAATACTTCCGATAATTCTTCTGCTTACTACTTAAATAAAAAAATTACTGAGAAAAAAATGAATTTAAATGAAATAAAAAAAGAAATTGACAATTTACAAATTTATCATGGATATGACCCCTCGTTCGAGTATTTGCTAGAGTCTAAATATAAGTCTTACGGTGTTTGGCTTTTAATAAAAATTAGTATTTATTCGAATATGACTAAAATATTGCCAGAAAAATATCTTCCTGAAATTTACAATAAACCACATAGATCTTTTAATGATTATTATGAAACTAGAATGAATCTTGTACCAGACGAGATTTATGAATTAGGTAAAAAAGTGAACAAAAGTTCAAAATCTTATAAAATCGATAATAAGACGTTTCATGTTAAGCTTATTTATAAGGATAAAGAAATTGCTAAAAAAATTGTAAATAATTCTATAAAACAGATTAAGGATTTTATAAATCAATCAAAAAATGAGAATAAAAAATTTATACTAATTATACATCCATCTCAAAATGACACCTACGAATCAGTTTTAAAAGAAAAAATTGAAACCAATGTTTCTTTTATGAGGGAGGAACTAATTGAAGGTTTGAAAAGAGATGTTTTAGTTCTTGATCTTACGAATTACTTAAAAAAATATATTACAAGGAATACAAGGGCAAAACTGTATTGGGATAGAGATGGCCATTACACTCCATTGGGTTATGAAGTTGTTTCTAAAATAATTACTAATTTTCTCAATGCGAATTTTAAAAATAAAAATTAAAACCAATTAAATGGAAAGTTTAAAATACGAATTATCTAAAAAATTTTTTTCAGTGCATAAATCAAGCCAATTGAGCTATTAGTACTGGTCAGCTGCACGCATTGCTGCGCTTCCACACCCAGCCTATCAACG
>MDSW01054039.1_pt1 | contig 15000 bp, 12 predicted proteins | sample 811171 | NCBI WGS metagenome assembly MDSW01 (sample SAMN05326641, study PRJNA326480) | marine metagenome | isolation source: seawater | place: Atlantic Ocean: North West | collected 2012 | reverse complement strand
TGCTTGAAACAAACAATCATTGCCGGCGCAGAAAATCTCAAAAAATGTATAATTACAAAACCTTTTTGTTGGTGCTAACCCTATTTTCATGTAGAGACACAATACATTCAGAGTATCATTCTTTTAATTATAAAGCATGGGATTCTGATAGTTCCGTAATTTTTAATTACACTATTTCTGATACGACAAAAAAGTATGATTTAAGCTTAAATATTAGGCATAATGTTAATTATAAATTCCAAAACCTATTTCTTTTTTTGGAAGGAGAAAACACCGACACCCTTGAATTAATGCTAGCAACAAAAAACGGAAAATGGCTAGGCTCAGGCATAAGCGACATTAGAGAGCTTAAGTACCCTTTTGAGAAAGGGAAAAGGTTTTTTAAAAAAGGGGAGTATGAGCTAAGGGTTGAACAAGCAATGAGATATGGAAGTCAGCAGAAAATAGAAAAACTACATCATATTTTGGATGTTGGGTTAACAATTTCAACACATAATGAGTAGAAAAAAAGTAATTTTATTATGGGTATTTATTTTAAGCCCTTTTTTAGCCCTTTTTATTTTGGTGCAGCTAACATCTTTGGGTTTTTTTGGGAGCCTACCAAATTTAGAACAGTTAGAAAATCCAAAAAATAATTTAGCAACTGAAGTTATTTCAGAAGACGGGGTCGTGTTAGGAAAATATTTTTTTGAAAATAGAAGTAAAGCTAGATATGATGAATTGCCAGAAAACTTAATAGAAGCATTAATATCAACAGAAGATATTCGTTTTGTAGGACACTCAGGTATTGATGGTAGAGCAGTTTTAAGAGCTATTTCTGGTCTTTTTATAGGAAAAAACAGTTCAGGAGGAGCCAGCACAATTACTCAGCAATTAGCAAAAATGCTATTCACGGTGCATCCAAGTTCTGGATTAGGCAGAATAATGCAAAAATTAAAAGAGTGGATTATTGCTGCTCATCTTGAAAGGCGATATACAAAAGATGAGATATTAACGATGTATCTAAATAAGTTTGATTGGGTAAATAATGCTGTTGGTATAAAATCGGCGGCACAGGTTTATTTTAATAAGGACCCAATTAATTTAAAACTAGAAGAATCAGCAATGCTTGTTGGAATGTTAAAAAATCCTGCAAGATATAATCCAAACAGAAGGCCAGAGCTTACAAAAGAAAGAAGAAACGTTGTTTTATATCAAATGAACAAGTATAAATTTATTTCGGACTCTTTATTTTATGCTTTAAAGAAAGAGCCAATAATTCTGAATTTTAAAAAAGCAAGTCATAATGAAGGTTTAGCTCCATATTTTAGAGAGTATTTAAGAGAAGAATTAAAAAAATGGAGTAACATTAAGAATAAAGAAGAAGGAGTGAGATATAATATTTATACAGATGGATTAAAAGTATATACAACAATCAATTCTAGACTACAGACATTTGCAGAGGAGGCCGTAAAAACACATATTTCATCTTTGCAAGCAGATTTTTATAGGCACTGGAAAGGACGAAAAAACGCGCCATATCCAGCTGATTTTAAACAGGACAAAATAGATCAAATTATTGATCAAGGAATAAAAAGATCTGAGCGATATAAAAAATTAAAAAAATTAAAAAAAACAGAAAAAGAGATAGAAGATATTTTTAGGACTAAAGTTCCTATGAAGTTGTTTTCTTGGAAAGGAGAGTTAGACACAATATTATCTCCTAGGGATTCCGTTAAGTATAATAAATTCTTTCTTCATTCAGGAATGATGAGCATGGATCCAAAAACAGGTCATGTCAAGGCTTATGTTGGAGGGATTAACTATAAACATTTTAAATATGATCATGTTAAGAAAGGAAAGCGTCAGGTAGGGTCTACATTTAAGCCTTTCGTTTATGCTTTAGCTGTACAAGAGGGTTTTTCTCCTTGCTATGAGGTTCCAAATACTCCTATTGTTTTTTCAAAAGAAAGGTGGGGATTAAAAGAGGATTGGGTCCCAAAAAACTCAGATCAAATAACAGATGAACTATCGATAACCTTGAAAGACGGCTTAAGAAGCTCTATTAATACTGTCACAGCTTATATTATGAAACAATTAGGCCCTCATTCAGTGGTTGATTTAGCCAAAAAAATTGGTATTCAATCAGATATATTAGCAATACCATCTCTTTGTTTAGGCACAGTTGATTTGTCAGTATATGAAATGGTTGGAGCTTATTCAACATTTGTAAATAAAGGGATTTGGATAGAGCCTATTTTTATAACTAGAATTGAAGATAAGAATGGAGTTGTTTTAGAAAGGTTTACAGCAAAAACTCAAGAAGCAATAAGTGAAGAAACGTCTGCTATTATGATAAGAATGCTTGAAGCTGTTGTTAATGGAGGAACAGGATCTAGGCTTAGACATACGTATGGATTTAAAAATCAGATAGGGGGTAAAACAGGAACAACACAAAATCACTCAGATGGCTGGTTTATGGGTGTTACGCCAAATCTAGTTACAGGTGTTTGGACTGGCTGTGAGGATAGGGCTGCCCATTTTCGATCAATTCATTTAGGCCAAGGAGCGAACATGGCTCTGCCTGTTTTTGCCGAATATATGCAAAGGGTATATACAGATACTTTACAAACAGACATTTTCCCAAGAGACTTTAATATATCGAAATCGATTAATGAAAAACTAAATTGTGAATCTGTAACTGAAGATACTTCAGCCGATGAATTTGAATAAGAATAAGAATATAAATGATAAATAAAACAGTAAAAAATATAGAAGAAGCAATTGATGGAGTTACAAGCGAAATGACCTTAATGTTTGGAGGATTTGGTCTTTCAGGAATACCTGAGAATGTAATTTTAGCACTTTCAAAAAAAGAAATTTTTAGACTTATTTGTATTTCTAATAATGCTGGAGTTGATGACTTTGGGCTAGGATTATTGTTAAAAAGAAAGCAAATAAAAAAAATGATCTCATCTTATGTAGGAGAGAATGCTGAGTTTGAAAGACAGATGCTTTCTGGAGAGCTAGAGGTTGATTTAATTCCTCAGGGCTCTTTAGCAGAAAGATGTAGAGCAGCAGGAGCAGGGATTCCTGCATTTTTCACTCCTTCAGGATTTGGCACTGAAGTTGCAGAAGGGAAGGAAGTAAGAGAATACAATGGAAAACCTCATATTTTAGAATTTGCACTAAATGCTGATTTTGCTTTTGTAAAAGCCTGGAAAGGGGATACAGCCGGGAATTTAATTTTTAAAGGGACAGCACGTAACTTCAACCCTCTTATGGCTATGGCAGGAAAAATTACTGTAGCAGAGGTAGAGCAGCTGGTTCCAGTAGGCGAATTAGATCCAAACCAAATACATACTCCAGGAATTTTTGTTCAAAGAATTCTTCAGGGTGAAAAATACGAGAAGAGAATAGAACAAAGGACCGTTATAAAAAGATAGAAATGGCATTAGAAAAAAATCAAATAGCACAGAGAATAGCACAAGAATTAGAGCAGAATATGTATGTAAATTTAGGCATTGGAATTCCAACGCTAGTTGCTAATTACATTCCTAAAGGAATTGATATTGAATTTCAATCTGAAAATGGTGTCTTAGGAATGGGGCCATTTCCTTTCGAGGGAGATGAAGACCCAGATATGATAAATGCTGGAAAACAAACTATTACAACTCTTCCAGGAGCGGCTATTTTTGATTCTGCCACTTCTTTTGCCATGATAAGAGGCAAGCATGTTCAGCTTACTGTTTTAGGCGCTATGGAAGTTTCTGAAGCAGGTGATATTGCTAATTGGAAAATACCTGGAAAAATGGTAAAAGGAATGGGAGGGGCTATGGATTTAGTGGCATCAGCTGAAAATATTATTGTTGCTATGATGCATACTAATCGATCTGGAGAAAGTAAGATACTCAAAAAATGCACACTACCTATTACTGGCGTAAATTGCATTAAAAAAGTAGTTACTAACTTAGCAGTCTTAGAGGTTACGAGAAATGGATTTAAACTTTTAGAAAGAGCTCCGGGAGTAAGCGTAGCTGAAATTAAAAATGCAACAGAAGCAAAATTAATTATTGAAGGAATAGTCCCCGAGATGAAGCTAGAGAGGAAAAAAAATTAGAGGTTAGGATACGGTTATTCCCTTATGCTTCAAGTGTCGTTTAATATCTTCTAACTTGCCTTCTGGGATTGCATCAATTAACTTTTTAGTATAATCGGTTTTCGGATTATTATAAATTTGGTCAGCATCACCCATTTCTTCAATTTTCCCTTCTTGCATAACCACCATTCGATCACTCATATATTTTACAACAGAGAGGTCATGAGAGATAAAAATATAGGTAAGTTTAAACTCTTGCTTTAGTTCATTAAGGAGATTTAGTACTTGAGCTTGAACAGAAACATCTAATGCAGAAACAGATTCATCACAGATAATAAATTTTGGATTTACCGCTAACGCTCTAGCAATCCCAATTCTTTGCCTTTGTCCTCCAGAGAATTCATGAGGATATCTGTAAAAATGGGAGGGATCTAAGCTTACTCTTGATAGTAATTCTTCTACTTTAGCTTTTCTTTGTTCATCATTTTCTAAAATGCCATGCACTTGCATGGGCTCCATAATTGCGTTGCCAATTGTCATTCTTGGATTTAATGAAGAGTAAGGATCTTGAAAAATAATTTGCACATCTTTTCTAAAGGACCTAAGTTGATTTCCGTCCATTTTTGTAACATCTTTTCCGTCATAAATTATTTCTCCTTGCGTTGCTTCTTCTAGGCGGATAATTGATCTGCCAATTGTTGTTTTTCCACAACCACTTTCCCCTACTAATCCAAGCGTCTCTCCAGGATAAACATCAAAACTTACATTGTCTACTGCTTTTACATAATCCGTAATTCCTCCAAAAAACCCCCCTTTTATTGGGAAATATGTTTTAAGCTCTTTAATATTTAAGATTGGACTTTTTGCAAAAAGTTGTTTTTGAATAGTCTCCCTAGTGTTTTTCTTAACCACTAAGGTTTTTGTAAATTCTGAAACCGAAACTCCATTATCAAGAATATTTCCTTTGTCATCAATTGTCATAAAATCAGAAACTGTTGGCAAGAAAGTATAACGTTTATCAAGCGGAGGGCGACAGGCTAAAAGACCTTTTGTATAAGGATGTTTTGGGCTATTAAAGATATCCCATACATTACCTTTTTCTACAATTTTCCCTTTATACATTACAACTACTTTATCAGCTAATTCTGCAATTACTCCTAGGTCATGAGTAATAAACAGTATTCCCATCTCTTGTTCTGCTTGTAGTTTTTGCATTAGCTCTAAAATTGTTTTTTGCACTGTTACATCTAGGGCAGTAGTTGGCTCGTCTGCAATTAAAACTGATGGCTGACAACTCATGGCCATTGCAATCATGACTCTTTGTTTTTGGCCTCCAGAAATTTGATGAGGATAGGTATTAAAAATTCTTTCTGGATCTGGCAGCTGTACTTTTTCAAACAATTCTATAGTTAATAATTTTGCTGCTGAATGGGTTAATTTTTGGTGAAGAATAATCGCTTCCATTACTTGGTCTCCACAAGTAAAAACAGGATTTAAGGAAGTCATGGGCTCTTGAAAAATCATTGCAATTTCATTGCCCCGGAAACTTCTCATTTTTTCTTCAGAAATACTTAACAAATCAGTCTTTTTCCCATTTTTTTGATGAAAAATAATTTTACCACCACTAATAATTCCGGGGGGGCTAGGGATTAATCTCATTGCTGAAAGCGAAGTAACGGATTTCCCAGAGCCTGATTCTCCAACAATACCAATTGTTTCCCCTTTATTAAGAGTAAAACTTACGTCATTTACCGCTTTTACGCGGCTCCCTTCTGTATGAAACTCTGTTATGAGGTTTTTAAATTCTAATAAAGTACCGCCCATTCTCGTTTATTTTTTTTATGTTGTTAAAAATAGAATTTTTTATATAAACTCTATGTTTTCTTCATTGATTAATTTTTCTCCTTTATATCTGAGTAATAGTTGGGCTACTGTTAAAGTATCTTTTTGGCAGTAGTTTTTAATTCGTTCAAAATCCTTTTTTTGATAATAAATATTTCCAACGTCACCACCCTCAATATCATCTTTTGGCGTAGGAATATTAAAAAGTTCTGCTAATAATTTGATAGAAGTGTAATTCTTAAAATCTCCAAAACGCCAAAGCTCCATAGTGTCTAAATGATTTATTTGCCAGGGCTTTTTATTTGCTAGGTCTAGAATTTTTGGCAATTTAATTTGATTAATAAGAGTTCTTCTTGCAATGAAAGGGAAGTCAAATTCTTTTCCATTATGAGCGCAGAGCCGATATTTTTGTTTATTAAATTTTGAATTTAATAGGTGGGCAAAATCTGATAGAATTTGTTTTTCATCATCCCCATAGAATGATTTTATTCTAAAACATCGCACTTCTTTTTCTATAAATAAATAGCCTACAGAAATACAGATAATTTTAGAAAACTCAGCCATAACGCCAGCTTTTTTTCTATAATGTTCGGACGGGGAGGTTTCTTGGCTTCTTTGTAGAATTGTTTTTTCTTCCCAAATTTTTTTCCCATGCAAATTTAAATCTTTAAAATGCTCTTTTAAACGAACGGTTTCAACATCTAGGAATAAGACGTCTTCTATTTTTATTTTTTCTAACATCTAATAAGTCATTTCAAGTCCAGCGTCAATAAATTTGTATAAATCAGAATAATGACCATCATCTAGCTTAGGCCCTTGTTTTCTTCCTAAACGAACAATAATTATATTTTTTTCAGGAATACAAATTACATATTGACCCCACAGTCCTCGCGCATAATAAATGTGCATATTTTTATAATTTGTTATCCAAAATTGATATCCGTAATTTTTGTTTTCATCCCCATTGATGTTTTTTAAATCAGCAATTGATGTTGCATCTTGTATATATAAGCTGTCTACAATTGATAGTCCATTCCAAAGACCTTTATTTAGATATAATTTGCCTATTCTCGCAAAATCTCGGGCATTTGAATTCATACAGCAAAATGTTTTTACATCCCCCAATTTAGTGTCCTTGCTCCAAAGTGCAGGGTATTTGGCCCCTATTGGCTTCCATAATTTTTCAGAGGCATATTCACTGATTTTTCTCCCCGTCGCCTCTTCCAAAATAAAGCCTAAAAGTTGAGTGCAAGAACTATGGTACTTAAAAATATTTCCAGGAGACGCAACGGATTTTAAATCTAAAACCAAGCGCTTTAAATGACTTCCATAATATGCCTCTGCTATTTGTCCGATAGGATTGTAATAATCTTCTTTCCAATCAAGGCCTGAGCTCATAGTTAGAAGATGTTTTATTGTAATTTTTGAGTTTTCATTAATACAGAATTCGGGCAAGAAATCACAAACTTTTTGATTCACACTTTTAATTTTACCCTCCTTAATTGCTATTCCTACTAGAGTTGAAATCCAGCTTTTAGACATGGAAAATGAGTTAGACAAAGAGTCGGCAGAATAGCCATGCCAATACTGCTCATAGAGAATGCTGTCATTTTGAATTATTATAAAGGCTACTGTTTCTAAATCTGCATTTATGGGTTTTATAAATTCTGGTAGTTTTATTTGGTTGTATTTTTTTGAGATTAACCATTCTTGATGTTTGCCAGTTTTAATTGTATCTGAGGGGAAATAGATAAAATCATCAATGTATGAAGACTTATATCCTTTTAAATAAGTAATTGCAATGCCCTTGTATATCCAGAATTTTCCACTTAAAAGAATAAGTAAATTGATTAATATAATAAACAAAAAGAGGTGTCTAAATATCTTTTTCATTATAAAATAGGTCCATTTTAAATAAATGCACTAAATGTATTTTTAGCTTTTTTTTAACTTCATTTATGCATAGTTTTTTCCCTAGTTCATTCTCTAAAGAGGTAACTTCTTTGTCTGTTATCCCACAAGGGATAATATTTCCGAAGTAAGATAAGTCGGAATTAATATTCAAGGCAAAACCATGCATAGTAACCCACCTACTGCTTTTCACTCCAAATGCACAGATTTTTCTAGCGTTTTTTGTTCCGACATCTAGCCAAACACCTGTCTCTCCTTTAGAGCGTTCTGATTTTATTCCGTATTCTCTTAAAGTAAGAATAACAGCCTCTTCAAGAAGTCTTAAATATTTATGAATGTCTGTAAAAAAGTTATCTAAATCTAAAATTGGATAACCTACAAGTTGACCTGGCCCATGATAGGTAATATCCCCTCCTCGATTAATCTTATAAAAAGTAGCGCCCCTTTGCTCTAAGTACTCTTTATTTACTAGCAGATTATTTTTGTCGCCACTTTTCCCTAATGTGTATACATGCGGATGCTCACAAAAAAGCAGGTGATTTTTTGTTATATCTGATTTTTTGTCTTTTCTGTTAGATGATTTAACAGCTAATATTTCTGCAAAAAGAGCCTCTTGATAGTCCCAACATTTTTTGTAATCTATCAAGCCTAAATCTTCAAAGCGCACTTTTTTATTCACCCTATTTTGGCTAATTCTGCCTTCAAGAAGTCAATTATGTCTATTTCTATTGCATCTACATCATTCATTTCTGACAAATACCAGCTTACCCAATCGCCTAAGTTAATATGGTATAAAGAATTTTCAATTAAAGAATTTCCTTTGCTCCATATTTCAGTGATGTTTTCTGTATATTTTGAAATTACAGACTTATTAATATCCATTCGAACTTGATTCCTTTCATAGTCAGATTTGTTCCGGAAGTAGACTACTGCCAAATCATCTACATTTGTTCTCCATCCTAGTAATTCATTATGGTTCATTTCAGGAATTACATGATGCCAGCATAGCATTTTACTGTTTTCATTTATTTGCTGACGGAAACGAACTGCCACCCCTTCAAATCCATGCGCAACATAAATAACAGGTGTTTGCTGATACATTTTTACAGCTAATTCCTTTGCTATTTTTTGGATATTAGATTTTTCAGCATCTAACAATAGTATTCCTTTTTGAAGCTCAGACTTAAAAGAAGCATCAATAATTCCGTAATGATTTAGCATGTAAAAAAGCTGTGTAAAAGGATATCCAAACATTGCTCTTGGAGGATGCCCTTCAGGTATAATTATCTTATTGTAATTGTTTTCTTCGGCAATAATTTTTAACTTTCCTCCTGAAGTGATTGCTGTAATCTCAGCTCCTTTAGATTGGCATTTTTCTAAAGCATAAAGTGTTTCTTCTGTGTTTCCAGAATATGAATTAGCAATTACAAGAGTATGCTTATCTACAAAATTAGGAATACTGTAATCTTTACTGACAGAGATTGGGACACGTGCTTTTGAAGAAATAATATCATTTACAATAGTCCCTCCAATTCCAGACCCTCCTAATCCACAAATAAGTACATGTTTAATTTCTGTTGTATTTGATTTTAGATTGGCGTTATTGGCAATTTTAATTGCATCTCTTAAATGATCTGTAAAAGAATTTATATAGTCATTCATTTTCATATTTAAGGGTTTTAAAAAAAGCTTGTTAAAAGAAGTCCAAAATACGAAATAATAGGATAATAGAATTCCTATATTTGTAAAAAAAATTAAAGTATGACAAGAGCACTTTCAGAGCAAGAAATAGTAAGAAGAGCATCTTTAGAGCAACTTATAGATTTAGGCATTGACCCTTATCCGGCAGCAATGTTTGAGGTGAACACTACATCAACAGAAATTAAAGAAGCTTATAAAGAGGGGGATCTTAGAGAAGTTGTTCTTGCAGGGAGATTAATGAGTCGAAGAATTATGGGCAAGGCCTCTTTTGCTGAGATACAAGATAGTTGCGGTAAAATCCAGATTTATATAAATAGAGATGAAATTTGTGATGGAGATGATAAAACAATATATAATACGGTATTTAAAAAACTATTAGATATTGGAGATATTATTGGAATTTCAGGAGAAGTTTTTGTCACCAAGGTTGGGGAAGTTTCTGTAAAAGTAAAAGAATTAAAAGTTCTGACAAAATCATTGCGACCATTACCCTTGCCTAAGCAGGAGGCTGATGGCACAGTACATGATGCTTTTACTGACCCTGAAAAAAGATATAGAAAAAGACATGTAGACTTAGTAGTAAATCCAGAAGTGAAAGAAACCTTTATTAAGAGGACTCAATTGACTAATTCTATGCGATCATATTTAAATGAGAAGGGATATTTAGAGGTCGAAACACCAATTCTACAACCTATTTATGGTGGCGCTGCTGCCAGACCATTCAAAACCCATCATAATACTTTAGACATGGATCTGTACCTTAGAATTGCTAATGAGCTTTATTTAAAGAGATTAGTTGTAGGAGGATTTGATGGAGTATATGAGTTTTCAAAAGATTTTAGAAATGAAGGAATGAGTAGGTTTCATAACCCTGAATTCACACAAATGGAACTGTATGTTGCCTATAAAGATTATTCTTGGATGATGGACTTGGTAGAAGAAATGGTAGAGAAAGTTGCACTTGATTTACATGGAAAAACAGAAGTACAAGTAGGAGAAAACATAATTAATTTCCAAAGGCCCTGGAAAAGATATACTATGTATGAAGCGATTAATCATTTCACAGGCGTTGATATTTCAGATATGGATGAAGCAGAAATTCTTAAAACAGCTAAGGAACTAGGTGTTGAAATAAATAAAAGCATGGGAAAAGGGAAGCTAATTGATGAAATTTTCGGAAAAAAATGCGAAAGTCAATTAATTCAACCAACATTCATTACAGATTATCCAGTAGAAATGTCTCCTCTTGCTAAAAAGCATAGACACAAACAGGGGCTTGCAGAGCGCTTTGAAGGCTTTTGTAACAGTAAAGAAATATGTAATGCATTTTCTGAACTTAATGATCCTATTGATCAAAGAGCTCGATTTGAAGAGCAAATCGAGCTAGCTAAAAGAGGAGATGATGAAGCAATGTTATTAGATGAAGATTTTTTGAGTGCAATTGAATATGGAATGCCCCCAACAGCAGGCTTAGGAATAGGCATTGATAGGCTGAGTATGATTATGACAAACTCAAAGTCTATTCAGGATGTATTGTTTTTCCCTCAGATGAAGCCTAAAATAGAAGAATAAGATTATAGAATAAAGAGATTAGATATGTATAAAACAGAGGAGTTATTAGAAAAAAATGAAATTAACGGGAAAGAATTAGAACACCTTTTACTAGAAAGAGAAAAAGGGAGACAAGATTTTCTGCTTATAGATGTAAGAGAAGAGTATGAGTATAATGAAAAAAGAATAGTAGGCGTCGATTTTTTACTCCCACTTTCCGATTTTTTCAACAAGGTTAATGAGATTAAAGATTATAAATCAAAACATATTATTGTTAAATGCAAGCTGGGAGGGAGATCTGCGCAGGCACAAATGCAATTAAAATCATTAGGCTTTGAGAAGACAATTAATTTATCTGGAGGGATAACTAATTATCAAGGGGAGGTTACTTAATAATTTTTCTAGCTTTATTAATGCCAATTAGTTTTATTAGTTCTTGCTCATTTGCTTCAAGTACTTTTTTTACTGATCCAAAATGTGAAATTAATAACGTTACTGTTTTTGGTCCGATTCCTTTAATTTTATCTAATGAAGTTTTTAGAAAAACACGGCTCCTTATATTTCTGTGGTGTGCAATTCCAAACCTATGAGCTTCGTTTCTTAATTGTTGAATTAAGCGAAGACTCTCTGAGCGCTTATCTAAATAAATTGGGATTTTATCTGCAGGAAAATAAATTTCTTCTAAACGCTTAGCAATTCCAATAATAGGAATTTTTCCAACTAAATTTAATTTATGCAAACTTTTTATTGCTGAACTTAATTGCCCCTTTCCTCCATCAATTATAACCAAATCTGGCAAAGTATCTTTTTCTTTTAAAACCTTTTTGTATCTTCTGAAAATAACCTCTTCCATACTGGCGAAATCATTTGGCCCATTAACAGTCTTAATATTAAAATGACGGTAATCTTTTTTGCTTGGTTTTGCATTTTTAAAGACAACACAGGCAGCCACAGCATTTATGCCTTGGATGTTTGAATTGTCAAAACATTCAATATGATTTGGAATAGTTTTTAAGCGCAAATCTTTTTGTAATAGACTTAAAATACGCCCACTATCTTGGCGTTTTATTTGATTTTTTTTTCGTTGTTTTTTATCTATTAGACGATGTTTTGCATTTTTCAAACTCAAGTCAATTAATTTCTTTTTATCGCCTATTTTAGGAGTAATAATAGGCAAGTTTCCCCAGTTATTTTTTAAGCTATGTGAGCAGTAAATATTTTTTGAAGTACTCTTAAATTTTTGTCGTAGCTCTGCAATTGCTATTTCTAGCAGCTCTTCTTCTGTTTCATCCAGTTTTATCTTTATTTCTAATGTATGAGACTGTATAATAGCCCCAGCTTTGATTTTAAGAAAATTTACAAATCCAAGATCTTCATCTTTTACAACTGTAAAAACATCAACATCAGTTATTTTAGGATTGACAATTGTTGATTTTGATTGGTATTTATTTAAAAGTGTAATTTTCTTTTTGATATCATTAGCTTTTTCATACTCTAAATTAGATGCAAGGGCTTGCATCTTTTTTTTTAAATACTCGAGCACTAATTTGATATCGCCAGTGATTATTTGTCGAATATGATTAATCCCAACTAAGTAATCTTTCTTCTGTTGATTGTTAATACAAGGCCCTAAACAGTTTTTCATATGATATTCTAGGCAAACAGAAAACTTTTTATTTATGATATTTTGGCTAGTTAGACTCAAAGAACAAGTTCTGAGAGGGTATAATTGATGAAAGAAATCTAAAATAGTCTTTACTAAATAAATAGATATATATGGGCCAAAATATTCTGAGCCATCATCTATTATGGATCTTGTTTGAATTACTCTTGGAAAGGGCTCATTTTTAATGCAGATCCAAGGGTATGTTTTTCCATCTTTTAGCATCACATTATATTTTGGCTGGTGCTTTTTTATAAGGTTATTTTCTAGAAGCAGTGCATCCATTTCGGTTTCCACAGTAATATATTCTATGTTTTGGATTTTACTAATAAGAATACGTGTTTTTTTTATCTTTTGTGTTTTTGTAAAGTAGGAAGAAACCCTTTGTTTTAAATTTTTGGCCTTTCCTATATAGAGAAGAGACCCATTCTTATCATAGTATTGATAAACCCCCGTACTATTAGGGATAGTTTTTAATATTTTAGATATTTGATTAGTAATGGCCATTGCCTTTGTAGAACTATGATCTTGTTTGATTTAGTAATTTATGCATAATGTTATTAGATTCCTTTTGAAACAGTGAAAGCTTAAGAATTACATAAATAAACAATAGAAAAGTTATAAAGAGTTTTTTCATAGCGTGTAAATATAGTATTTTTGAGGGTCTTATTCTAAATTATGAAATTAGCGATTGTAGGAGTAACAGGTATGGTCGGAAGAGAAATATTAGAAGTTCTTTCCGAAAGAAAATTTCCTTTAAGCGATATTTTTCTTGTAGCATCAGAGAAATCAATTGGAAAGCAAATCTTTTTTAATAAGAAATCATATCATATTATTTCATTAAATAGCCTGCTAGAAAAAAATATTGATTTAGCACTGTTTTCTGCCGGATCAGATGTTTCTAAAATTTGGGCTCCGAAATTGGCAGAAAAAGGATGTAAAGTAATTGATAATTCATCCTATTGGCGTATGTGCTCGAAGCATAAGCTAATTGTTCCAGAAGTAAATGGAGAGGACTTATTGATTGAAGACAAGATTATTGCAAATCCAAATTGTTCTACAATTCAATTAGTTATGACTCTCAGCCCACTACATAAAAAATTTATTGTTAGAAGAGTAGTTATCTCAACATACCAGGCTGTTAGTGGCACAGGAAAAAAAGCTGTAGAACAATTGGAAAATGAGCAAAGTAATATTTCTAGTGAACAAGCTTATCCACACCAAATCTATCAAAATTGTTTGCCTCAGTGTGATGATTTTACAAATAATGGATATACTAAGGAGGAAATGAAACTCACTAATGAAACTAAGAAGATATTAGATGCGAATATAGATGTTGTCGCAACAGCAGTAAGAGTGCCTGTGGTTCGAGGCCATTCAGAAAGTGTAAATATTACATTTGAAAATGAGTTCGATTTAGATGAGATTAGGCTTATACTAAATAAGATGGATGGAGTTACTGTTGTAGATGATCTACAAAAAAACGAATACCCTATGCCTATTAATTGTTATAAGAAAAACACAGTTTTTGTAGGCAGAATTAGGAGAGATTTTACGCAAGAAAAAACTTTAAACATGTGGATAGTTGCAGATAATTTAAGAAAAGGAGCAGCTACAAATACCGTGCAAATTGCAGAATATTTAATTGCAAAAAGATTGATTTAAATGATAATTAGCCATAAATATAAATTTCTATTTATAGGACTTCCTTTTTCAGCATCTTCTGCAATTTCAAAAGAATTGTATTTATTCTACAAAGGTGAGTCCCTTTTAAGAAAACACTCATTGTATTATGAGTTTAAAAAAGCAGCAACAAAAAAGGAGCTTGATTATTTTGTTTTTGCAGTATTAAGAAATCCTATGGAGATTGTTACAACTATGTATGAAAAGATGAAGGAAAATACAAAAGGAAACTTCACGAATCCTAAACTTTTCATTGAGAATGGTGGCTATATTACGGCTTCTCATAGAAAAAGATTTAATTTTATTCACGATAAAAAAGCAACATTTCAAGAGTATTTTAATGAATTTTTTCAAAAACCATATGATAATTTGGCAAGCTTAACAATTGATAGGTGTGATTATGTAATTAGATATGAGAATATTTCTACTGATTATTCAATAGCCTTAAAAAAAATAGGCATAAAGAATATAAGAAGATTGCCTACAGCTAATAAAACAAGAAAAAAGAAGCATCTTTGTAAATATTATACAGATGAGATTAAAGAAAGAGCAATTTTTGTTTTTGGACCAT
>MDSW01137027.1_pt1 | contig 15003 bp, 13 predicted proteins | sample 811171 | NCBI WGS metagenome assembly MDSW01 (sample SAMN05326641, study PRJNA326480) | marine metagenome | isolation source: seawater | place: Atlantic Ocean: North West | collected 2012 | reverse complement strand
TGTCCGGAGAAATTGAAATTTTGTTTTCATTGGTACCAGATTTTTTAAAATCACTAATTTTTCTAGCTTCATCTTCTTCGTCTACAACTAAAAATTCATCTCCCGCTTGCGCCTTTTCGTTTAAACCAAGAATTTCTACTGGAGATGATGGATATGCGCTATCAATAATCTTGCTGTTATGATCTATCATTGCTCTTATTTTTCCATAAGTTTTTCCACAAATAAAATAGTCTCCTTTTTTAAGCTCACCATTTGTAACTAGAATTGTGGCCACAGGTCCTTTTCCCTTATCCACTTTTGCCTCTAAAACTACTCCCTTTGCATTGCCAGTTTTCGATGCTTTCAAATCTAATAGTTCGGCTTGGAGAAGAATGTTTTCTTTTAATTTTTCTAAATTCTTTTTAGTTTTTGCCGATACTTCAACAAATAAAGTGTCCCCACTTAAACTTTCTGCTATTAATTCATAACGCATCAGATCATTTTTAATTTTTTCAATATTGGAACCAGGTAAATCACATTTGTTAATAGCAACTATAATCGGGACTTTTGCAGCTTTGGAGTGTTGGATAGCTTCTACAGTCTGGGGTTTTACTCCATCATCAGCAGCTATAACTAGAATCACAATATCTGTTACCTTTGATCCTCTGGCTCTCATTTCTGTAAAAGCTGCATGCCCTGGAGTATCAATAAAAGTAATTAACTTATTTTTTTCGTCTGAGACTTGATAGGCGCCAATATGCTGTGTTATTCCTCCATGTTCTCCAGATACAATATCCGTCTTTTTTATAGCATCTAACAATGATGTTTTGCCATGATCAACATGGCCCATAACAGTAACTATAGGTGGTCGTGGCTTAAGATCTTTATCTTCTACTTTTTTATCGCTATGGATATTGATTGAAGGTGTTTTTTCTAACACAGGATTGTGCCCAAACTCTTTTACTATGTATTCTGCAGTATCTTTGTCGATTGTGTGATTGATTGTAGCCTGAACACCCATATTCAAAAGAAACTTTATTATTCCACTAGACTGCTCAGCCATTCTATTTGATAACTCTTGTATAGTAATTTTATTAGGAATATTTACGTCTCTAATTATTTTTTTAAATTCTTTTTTGATATCGTCTTTTTTAAGATTCTTCTCTTTTTGCCTTGCTCTCTTTACTGAAGCTAAGCTTCTTTGTTTAATTTCAAATTCTTCTACATTCATTGCTCTTGAAATTGTTAATTTTGACTCTCTTTTAGTGTCAAAATTCTTATTTTTTTCAGATACTTTTGGCTTTGTTTTAAAAGAGTCTTTATTTTCAGAATGAATAAACCTTTTTGTTGCTTGCTGTTCAACAAATTTTCTTGAAAAATTTTTTCTACCTGGTTTATTTGGCGTTGGTGAAAAACTCTGTCCTGGTTTTTTAAAAAAGTTAGCCTGAGGTTTTTTTTTAAAAACATTAAAAGATTTTCTTTCTGGTTTTATACCTGTTTTAACGGGAGATAATTTTTTAGAAACTCCTCCAGATATTGTTAATGTTTTTTTTTTTATTTTTTTCCATTTAATTAATTCTTAAAAACAATTTCCCTTGCTGCCATGATTAAGCTATCTGCTTCTTCTCTTGATAAAGCGAAATCTTCGAGATATCCATTAATTTTTATTCTTTTACCTTTAATCTCGTCGTATCCTCCTATTAATTCATCTGAGGATAATTCAGCAAAATCTTTAAGTTTTTTAATATTTTTCTCACCCAAAACAACTAACATACCTTGAGTAATTCCTTTTAAATTATGTAAAGCATCTTCGACTCCAAGATCTTTCAATTTTTTCGATATTTCTATTTTTTCTTTTTCCAAACTTTCAGTTGCTCTTGATATAAGCTCTTTAGCTGTATCTTCCTCAATACCATCTATTTTATGAATATCCTCTGGTTTAGATTGCGCAATTTCTTCGATGCTTTGAAAATTTTCAGATACCAGAAGTTGTCCTAGAGTCTCGTCAACTTCTAAATTTTTCACAAAATTTTCTGTTCTTTCTTTAAATTCTTGTTGTCTTCTTTCTGAGTCCTCTTTGTCAGTTAAAATATCAATTTCATAACCAATTAGTTTTGATGCTAACCTTACATTTTGTCCTCTCCGGCCAATAGCTTTACTAAGGTTTTCCTCTGTTAAAATTACTTCTATTCTTTTATTTTGCTCATCTATTAAAACTTTCTGGATTTCTGCAGGAGAAAGGGACTCGGCGACTAAGGTAGGAAGATCTTCTGTCCACTTAATAATATCAATTTTTTCTCCTTGTAGTTCATTTACAACTGTTTGTACTCGACTTCCCCTCATACCAACACATGCTCCTACGGGATCTAGAGAAGAATCTTTTGAAGAAACTAGAATTTTAGCTCTACTTCCAGGATCTCTTGAAACCGATTTTATCTCTATTATACCTTCATATATTTCAGGTACTTCTTGAGAAAATAGTTTTGCCAAAAATTGGGGGTGTGCTCTTGATAAAAAAATCTGATGGGCTTTTGCATCTTGTTTTACGTCAAAACAATAAGCTTTTACTCTATCTCCATTTTTTAATATCTCTCTTTGAATGAGTTCTTCTTTTCTTATGATCCCTTCAGCTCGACCAAGATCAACTATAACGTTACTGTACTCTTGTCTTTTAATTACCCCACTAAGTATTTGTCCCTTTTTATCTTTAAAATCCTCATACTGCCTACTCTTTTCTGCTTCTCTAACTCTCTGAGAGATAACTTGTTTTGCACTTTGCGCAGCAATTCTTCCAAAATCAACTTGAGGCAACTCCTCATATATTTTATCCCCTATTTTTAATTCTTCATCTTTTTTCTTTTGTAAATTAATATCTTTAAGTAATATTTGCTTTGCTGGATCTTCAATTTTTTCAACTATTGTTAAAACTTTTTGGATTTTAATATTTCCACTTTTTCTGTCAATTTGAGCCTCTATTTCATTTTCTGATCCAAACTTACTGTAAGCAGCTTTTTGTATAGCGCTTTCCATCGAGACTAAGATTAGCTCTTTGTCTATAGATTTTTCGTTAGCAACTGAATCTACTACTCTTAATAATTCTTGTTTATCTAAACCTCTATTTAGCATTGTTTTTTCTTTTACCTAAAAAAAAATGGGCAAAAGCCCATTTGGTAATACTAGGTAATTTTGATCTTTTTTAATTTATATTTTTAACTATTTCAAGGATTACTTTTTAAAAATCGATATTTTGTCAGTTTTTTCCCATGAAAAACTACCTTTTGAGTCTGGTTTTCTTCCAAAATGCCCATAAGCTGAAGTACATTCGTATATTGGTCTTGTTAAAGAGAGCATTTCTTTTATTCCTCTTGGGCTTAAATCAAAATTATCTTTTATTAATTTTTTAACATGATTTGCTTTTTTTTCATCATTGTCGAAGAGATCAACGTAAATGGAAAGTGGTTTTGAAACTCCTATCGCATAAGATAGTTGTATAAGGCACTTATTTGCAATTTTAGATGCCACTATATTTTTTGCAACATATCTTGCGGCGTAGGCTGCTGATCTATCAACCTTACTTGGGTCTTTTCCAGAAAAAGCTCCTCCACCATGTGGTGCCGCTCCACCATATGTATCAACGATAATTTTTCTTCCTGTAAGGCCTGTATCTCCATCAGGGCCTCCAATTATAAATTGACCAGTTGGATTGACATAAAATTCGTCCTCTTTTAGTCCGGAAAGTAAATCTTTTGGAATTGCTTTTTCTAAATACGGTCTTACTATTTCTTTTACTTGGGATTGATTGACTTCTGAAGAGTGTTGTGTCGAAATTACGACTGATGTTACTTTTTTAGGTCTTCCGTTCTCGTACATCATGGTTACCTGACTTTTAGAGTCTGGTTCTAATTTGTCAGCAATACCTTTTTTTCTATCTACAGCCATCAATTCTAAAATTTTATGTGAATAGTAAATTGGGGCAGGCATTAAAACTTCTGTTTCATCACAAGCGTAACCAAACATAATACCTTGGTCACCTGCTCCCTCATCTTTATTTCCTTTAGAGTCAACACCCATCGCTATATCAGAAGATTGTGAATGAAGGTGAACGTCAATATTACAATTTTTCCAATGAAAGCCTTTTTGCTCATATCCTATATCCTTTATACATTCACGAACTTTTTCTATTAGTTCATTTTTTTTTATATCAGGCCCTCTAGTTTCTCCAGCTAGAATAACTTTATTTGTAGTTGTAAGAGTTTCACAGGCAACTCTAGACTCAGGATTTTTTGATATATAGGTATCAACAACCATATCCGAAATTCGATCACAAACTTTGTCAGGGTGACCTTCTGATACTGATTCACTTGTAAAAAAATAATTACTTTGTTTCATTAAAATTTAATTTTAGATAATACAAAAAATGTGAATGCATATGAAATTAAAAGCAAGTAAAATATCAAATATTTTTTATCCTTTTCATTTGTAGATTCAAGTATTGGTAGTTTTAGCTCTATGTTGCCGGATTCGTAAGGCTCTAAAGCTTTTATTACTTTTCCATTTATATCCACAAAAGCACTTTTGCCACTATTTGCTGATCTTATCACAAATTTTCTAGACTCGATTGACCTGAGTATAGCTTTGCTAAAATGTTGATATGGGCCAATACTATCACCAAACCAAGCATCTTCGGAAATATTAATAATAAAGTTGATGTTGTCTATATTATTAACGACTAAATGAGGAAAAATAATTTCATAGCAAATTAAGGGAAGTAATTTTATGTATTGATCATTGTATTTTAATTTTAGATATGACTTTCCTGTTCCTCTTGAAAAAGATGAGTATCCTGGCGTAATCTTTTTCATGCCAATTTTATTTAGAAAAGTTTCAAATGGAAGAAATTCACCAAAAGGTACTAGTTTTTTTTTATCGTATTGAGCTACAATATCTAAATTATTATTAACTATTAACATACTATTAAAATATTTAGATTTCTCATCAATTTTTTTAAGAGTATTTGTACCAAGTATAATTAAATGATTTTTAGAAAAATTTTCACTAAACAATCTTTTTATTTTTTTATTTGTTTTTATATCAGAAAAATTTTTATTAAAAGTTCCCTCAGGCCAAACAAATATTGTTTGCTTTTTCTTATTTGGCTCACTTAACTTAATTAATCTAGAGGTTACTTTTACTGGGTCTTTAAATTCTGTTAGTTTTAAGCCAGCAGAAACAATTTTAAAATTTATATTTTTTTCATAATTTTCTTTATTAAAGCTTAAAGCACTTATTTTATATGAACCATAAAAATAATTTGAAAAAAGTAATACTAGTAAAATACTGAAAATAAAATATTTAATTCGATTTTGAAAAAATAATATTACCGGTAAAAAGAAAAATGTAATAAAAATTAAATTTAGAGAAAAAAAACCTATTGTATCTACTAGCTGTAAGTTTTCAACAAAAGATGAAAAACTATATGCCCATAAATTCCATGGAAAACCTGAAAAAATTATACTCCTGGAGAAGTCTGATAAACCAAATAGTAAGCTAAATAATAAAATTGAAGAGACTTTTGCATCTATTAAGTAACCTCCTAAAATTATTGGAAGTGAAAAAAATAGTGATAAAAAAAGAGGAATTAATATTAAACCAAAAGGTATGAAGATCTTAAATGCATCATCAAAAGTCATGGAATAAATGATCCAATAAAGACCAAAGAAAAAAAAACTAAATCCAAATGAAGTTCCTAAATAAAATAAATTTTTGACAAAAGGCTTTTTAATATAAGTACTCTTAGATTTTTTTTTTACATAAAGAATTAACCAGAAAAGTCCTGGGAGTGTAAAAAAATTAATAAAAAAAAAATTAAATGGTTGAAACGAAAAAATTGATAAGCATCCTAAAAGAACAGGAAAAATAAATAATATAAAAATTCTTTTATTAAAAAAGTTTATCATTTAATTTTTTTAAAAATGATACTCTCTAATTTTGCCATCTTGTTAAAATCTTTATTTTTATTATGCCTATAACCTATTAAGTGTAGAAAGCCATGTATCCAAAGTTTGTTGAATTGGTCTATAAAATCGGCTTTTTTTGTATCTTTGATTTTATAATAATTAAGAATTATGTCGCCTAAATAAATCTCTTTTTTGTTTATTATGGCATATTTTAAATCTTTTTTTCCATAAAATGGAAAAGACAATACATCTGTAGTTTTATTTTTTTTTCGAAATTTCTTATTTAAACTTTTTATCTTTTTACCATTTGAAAGCAAAATTGAAAAAACTAGATTACAATTTTTTTTTAAGGGAATTAAACTTTTGATTTTTTGAGACTTGTTTTTTAAATACTTTTTAGGACTACTTATATATTTTTTCCACTTTTTTTCTTGAACAAGTACATTAACTTTTATCATCATTACTTTTTTGATAGGCCTCTACTATTTTGGCGACCAAAGGATGTCGAGCAACGTCATTGTGGTCAAATTCAATAAATCTTATTTCTTTTACATCTTCTAAAATTTTTTTTGTTCTTAAAAGACCTGAGTCTGTTTTTTTTATTAAGTCAACTTGTGACGGATCCCCATTTACAACTAATTTTGAATTTTCACCTATTCTAGTTAAAAACATTTTTATCTGAGTTAAAGATGCATTTTGAGCTTCATCTAATATCGCAAAAGAATTTTTAAGTGTTCTTCCTCTCATAAAGGCTAACGGGGCAATTTCTATTTCCCCAGTTTCAATTTTTTTTTGAATTTTTTCAAAGCCAAATAAGTCATACAAAGCATCGTAAAGAGGTCTAAGATAAGGATCTACCTTGTCTTTCATATCACCAGGTAGAAAACCTAATTTTTCACCGGCTTCAACAGCTGGCCTGGATAAAATAACTCTTTCTATTTTTTTTTCCATTAACATTTTCACAGCAACCGAAACTGCCAAATAACTTTTTCCAGTCCCTGCAGGACCTAAGGATATTACTATTTTTTCATTTAATAATGCCTCTAAGTATTCAGATTGTTTTTTTGATCTTGGCACAACAGATCTTTTTGGTGTTTTTATAATTTGTCCAAGAGGTCTTATATTATTTTTATTATCGTTTTCAGTGTTTGCCATATTATTTCTTACAGAATAAATTATATCACCGGTTTCAATTAAATTGGTAACAAGAAATTTATTTGCTAAATATTTCATGGATTCTGATAAATTTAGCACTGAGTCATGCTCACCTTTTGCTGTAATTGAATTTCCTCTAAAAAAAAGTTTTGTTTTTGTTAATTTTTCCAATTCTAATAAATTTTTATTAAATTCGCCAACGATGGCTTGGAGCATTTTGTTATCAAAAATTTTTATGCTTAAAGTTTTTTTATCAATTTTTTTAATTAAAATTTGTTTTTCTAAATTTTTTGCTTCTAGCATTAAGCCGCGACCTCTTTTCTTGGAATGGCTTTTAATCCATATAATGAATTGTGAGTAGAATTTATAATTTCAACATCAGCAATTTTCCCAACATCCTGTTCTTTTGCATCAAAAACTACTGGTGTCAACTCACAGGTTCTTCCAAAAAATTTATCTTGATTTTTAAGTCTATTTTCTACTAGAACCTCTTTTATTTTACCAATATTTTTTTTATTTTTTTCTTCTTGAATTTCTTTTAGCAAATCTTGGAGAACGATTAGTCTTCTTTTTTGTATTTCGATATCAATACATGCTAAGTTTGCAGCAGGCGTTCCTGGTCTTTTATTGTAAATAAATGAAAATGAATTAATAAATTTTACTTTTTTTATTAAGTCAATAGTATCATTGAAATCTTTATCACTCTCTCCGGGATATCCAATTATGAAGTCACTTGAAAATTCAATATTTGGTGAATTTTTTCTGATTTTTTCTACTATAGATAAATATTTTTCCTTGGTGTATTTACGATTCATGTTTTTTAAGACCTTATTAGAACCACTCTGTATTGGCAGGTGAAGAAATGGCATAAGTTTTTTTACATCTTTGTAACAGTTTATCAGGTCTTCGGTCATATCATTTGGGTGAGATGTTGTGTATCTTATTCTTTTCAAATCTTTAATTTTGTTTAGTTCCCTAATTAAATGTGAAAGTCTAAAATTCTTATTCTCAGATCTAAAATTAAATGCATTTACATTTTGCCCGAGTAAAGTTATTTCTTTCGATCCATTCGCAACTAACTTTTTTGTTTCAATTATAATTTCTTCAATAGATCTAGAATATTCTGCTCCTCTCGTATAAGGGACTACACAGAAATTACAAAATTTATCACATCCTTCCTGAATTGTAATATAAGATGAAACTTTGTTATTGTTATTTTTAATATTATTTAGTTTATCAAATTTTTCAATTACATCAAAATCAGTAAAATTTAATACTTTCTTTTTTTGATTAAGATCTGTTAAAATTTTAGGAATATTTTGATAAGACTGCGGTCCAATAACCGCATCAATAAACTTTTCTCTTTTTATCATCTCCTCGTTTTCAGCTTGAGCGACACATCCTGTGACTAAAACTATAGGTTTTTTTTTAAATCTATATATTTTTTTTAATCTTCCAATATCATGATAAACTTTTTCTGTAGCTTTTTCCCTTATATGGCAAGTGTTTAAAATATAACAATCTGTATTCTCTAAATTTTCAGTTTTTTCATAACCTATATTTTTCACTAAATCTGATATACGATTACTGTCGTACTCATTCATTTGACAACCAAAAGTTTTAATGAAAAAATTTTTTCGCAAATTTCTAATTCTTTTTTATTTTTGATGCATATAATTCTAATTTGTGGTCCACCAATTTATAACCTAATCTTTGTGCAACTTTTTTTTGTAAATCTTCAATGTCTTTGTCAACGAACTCTACAATTTCTCCGCTATTAATATCAATTAAATGATCGTGATGCTCCTCCGTTAATGGCTCGTATCTTGATTTACCTTCTTTAAAATCATGTCGTTCTATTATTCCTGCTTCCTCGAAAAGTTTCACAGTTCTGTATACAGTTGCAATGCTTATTTTGTTATCGACTAAACTAACTCTTTTATGAAGTTCATCAACATCTGGGTGATCTTTTGAACCATATTTTTCTTTCGAGTCCGACATTACCCGAGCTATGACTTTTCTTTGATCAGTTAATCTAACGCCTTTTACTTTACATTTATCTTCGATTTTACTCATAGTTAAATCTTAATTTAGCTTAAATAGACCGGTTTAATCAAATTATTTTGTACTAAATTTTTCTTAATTAATATCTCAATATTTTTAAGCTTAAATTGATCTAAATCACTGTCCCTATAGCCATAAAGTTTTGCTCCTTTTGATATTTTGATGCCTTTTCCGATAGCCAAAGATATCCTTATTCCTGAAAAACTGCCTGGACCTATATTGACTATAACAGAAAAATTTTTATCAATAATGACATGCTTTTGTCTAATAAATTCAAATATATTATTAACAAGTGTATCATTATATTTGATATTTGTTTGAAATCTTTTAATAAAAAAATTATTATTAAATCTTAAACCAATAAAGTTTTTTTTACCTGTGAAATTAATAATTAAAAAATCTTTTATCATTATTTCATTTATAGTTTTTTTTATTGTATCAAACAATTCTTATTCTGAAATAAAAGTTACTCAAGACCAGGGTATTATCTCGATAATGTACCATCGTTTCAATGAAAATAAATATCCCTCAACAAATATAAGAATGGAAGAGTTCAAGTCACATATTGAAGCGATAAAACAATCAAAATTTCAATTTATCTCGTATAAACAATTTAATGAATATATTAATAAAAAAGATGTTAATAAAAAAATTTTGCTTACAATCGATGATGGTTTTTCATCGTTTTATAAACATGCTTGGCCAATTTTAAAAAAAGAAAAGATACCTTTCATAATTTTTATTAATACAGAAACTATAGGTTCAAACGGCTATATGGGATGGAAAGAAATTAGAGAGATATCGAAATTTGATTTTGTGCATATAGGTAACCATAGCCATTCTCACGGTTATCTTGTTGACAAAACAGATGAAGAAATTAAAAAAGACATAGAAACCTCAATAAAAATCTTTAAAGATAAACTAAATTACCAAACAAAATTTTTTGCATATCCCTTTGGGGAATATAAAACTTCTTATAAAAGAATTGTTAAAGACTTAGGTTTTGATTATGGTTTTGGTCAACATTCTGGTGTGATGGACTCTACAAAAGATAAGTTCGAACTACCAAGATTCCCAATTAATGAAAAATATGGCGAAATAAAAAGATTTAAAAGGCTGCTAAATACAATACCTTTTCCTTATAAAAAAATAATACCAGATGAAAGATATTTGAATAAAAAAAATAACCCTCCTGATGTAAAAATTATTTTTTTTAAAGACAGTGTAAATTTAAAAAATATCAGCTGCTACTCCAATGAAAATGATAAATGGAGAAAATCAAAAATAAATTTTATAAATGATCATGAATTAAGAATTGTTTTAGACGGAAAATTTACAACAGAAAGAGGAAGAATAAATTGTTCTTTAAGAGAAAATACCGGCAAATGGAGATGGTTAGGAATACAGTTTGTAATAGCTGATTTATAAATTTTACAATACTAACGATGAATCTTTTCTTGCGTTCATTAAAATTGAATTGTCAAAATCTGTTAATTTATTTTGCGATATTATACTTTTGAGAATTTTAGTATAATCTTTTCCTGTAGCCGCATAACTTTCTAAATAAGGTACTAAATCTAAACCAGATATTTTTTTATTTTCTTCCCTAATTTCTGCTCTTTTAAATCTAAATTCTCTATAGGCTTTATGAGTGTTAAGATTTCTTTGATAAGCCATTATTGAAGAACGTAACATGGGAAATTTTAATACTTTGTGTCCCTTTCCCTTGCTATCCTTAGGCTGTATACCGTCCTTTCCATATGTCCACTGACCAAACATTGCATTACCTTCTAATGCAAATCTGGAAGTTCCCCATCCACTTTCTTTGGCTGCTTGTGCAATTGTTAATGAAGTGGGTATAATATCCATTCTTAACTTTAATTCTGTAATATCCTCATTTTTAATTTGATATTCTTCAAAACGTCTTTTAAGCCAACGCTTTTCCCCCATAGAGTTTATTGGTTTACCTAAAATCTTGAAAAGTTTCTTTCTATTTTCTAAAATTTTGTTATTTTCATCAATTATCAGAGGCAAGATTATTTTGATAAATGTATTCTTTCTTTTAGTTGTGCTCTTTATATTCTTTAAATCAGGTGGAAGTTTTGAGAGATAAACAGGCTTAACGGTCTCTCCTAGTCTAATATTGTTTAAATCGTATTTTAAGTTTTCAAACAAATTAAGTGTTATTTTCGTATCTAAGCTAATTTTATTATCCTGCTTTAAATTTTTATCTTGTAATTTTTTTTCAAAATTTTTGCCTGAAAATTGTTTTTTATTTGAATTGTATTCTTTTGCTACATAAGAAAATTTAATTTCACTTGTAACTTTTTTAACGTAAGGTCTGACACTCACTACACTTATCAAAAAAATAATTAAGCAACATGTTACTAAAACATTTGTTAGAATTTGTTCTTTTAGTTTAATTTCAGAAATTTTTTTCTTATTATAGCTATGCTCAGGCAACCTAACTTTATTTTTAAGCAAAATAAGTTCGATCTGAGATGTTGTAAGTTTTTTTTTAGAATTAATGTAGGATTTGATTTCTTCGATTTTATATAGCTTGGATAGCTCTATCAGTTGGTCTCTATAAACTGAGTTTTTTTTCATTTTTATTTAAATTGCCTCAACTGAATTAACGCCTTTTACATAATGTTTTAATAAATTTTGCACACCCTTTTTTAAAGTCATTATTGAGCTAGGACATCCAGAACAGCTTCCTTTAAGCTCAACTTTAACCACGCCCTTCTCAAAAGAAATAAACTTTATGTCACCACCATCTCTTGCAACAGCAGGTCTTATTTTGGTTTCCAATACTTCATTAATCTGATTAATAACATCATTATTATCCTTATTTAAATCTATTTTTGTTGTATTATCTTCATTATCTATTTTCCCTAGTATTGGTTTTTTATTTGACTGAAAATAATCATTTAAATATGAAATTACAGAAGGCTTTATGCTTTCCCAGTTAGCATTTTCTAGTTTTTTAACGCTTAAAAAATTATCTGATAGTAAGATTAATTCGATGCCCTCTATGTTTAGTAAATGCTTAACAAATTCGTTTTTTATTTCACTTATTTTATCTTTTTGAAATTCAATTGTGCCTATCTCAGAAATTTTATTTTCGGAAAGGAATTTAAGTGCATTTGGGTTTGGTGTATTTTCAATTTGAATCATGTTTAATTTTAACACAGCATTTAAAAAATATCACAAAAATATTTCTATACAAAACCTACTATTTCTTTGACTTCTTTTAGATTTTTTGACGCAATTTCAGATGCTTTATGTGTTCCATTTTGGAGAATTTTTGTTAAATATAATTTATCTTTTTTAAGTTTATTTATTTCCTCACCAATCGGGCAAATAGACGAAATAATAATATCTGAGAGTGCCTCTTTAAATTTAGAAAAGTCTTTTCCCTGCATTAATTTTAAAGTGCTTTCTAGATTTGAATTAGTTAAAAAAGAATAAATATTTAATAGGTTTAGTGCTTCAGGCCTGTTACTTAAATCTGAGACTTTTTCAGGTATTGGGGATGAGTCTGTTTTTGCTTTTTTTATTTTTTTTCTGATTTCATCTTTTGTGTCCTTTAGATCTATTCTTGAATAATCGGAGTCATCAGACTTACTCATTTTTTTTGTTCCATCTCTTAAGCTCATGACTCTAGAAAGTTTTTTTTGTATTAGTGGTTCTGGGAGAGGGAAAAAATTATCTCTTTTAAAATCTTTGTTAAACTTTTGGGCTATATCTCTAGCAAGCTCTAAATGTTGTTTTTGATCATCGCCAACGGGTACGTGTGTTGCTTTGTATAAAAGAATATCTGCTGCCATCAAGTTTGGATACACATATAATCCAACACTTGCGTTTTCCTTATTTTTTCCTGCTTTTTCTTTAAATTGCGTCATTCTATTCATCCAGCCAACTCTTGATACACAATTTAATATCCATGCTAATTCGCTATGACCACTTACTGAAGATTGGTTGAATATTATACTTTTATTAAAATCCAAACCACACGCTAAAAAACCAGCCGTTGTATCTAAAATATTTCCTTTTAGTTCTGCTGGATCTTTAAAAGTAGTAATTGCGTGTAAGTCAACAACACAATAGATACAAGACGTGGTTTTTTGTAAATCAGCAAAGTTTTTAATTGCTCCTAAGTAATTTCCAAGATGCAAATTACCGGTTGGTTGCACACCTGAGAATACCAACTTTTGATTTTTTTTAATCATCTAACTTGTAACTTTTTAACTTAAGCACTCCTAAAAGATTTGTTACGAAAAGGTATATACCTGCAGATAAACCTATCACAATTAGTAAATAAATTAATTTAAAATCATAACTATATGCAAACTTATCCTCAAAATAATCCAAAACAAAATAAAGGAAAAAACACATTAGTATTACAGCGAATGATATTTTGAGTAAATTCGAGACAATATTGTTTTCAAAATTCAAAAATTTTTTTTGATTTAATAAATAAAAATAAATTAAAACAGCTGCCCAGGTTGAGATTGAAGTAGCTATAGGTATTATAATAAATCCGTATTTTTTAAATAGAGAAACACTAATCAAGATATTCAAAATCATAGTGAAAAAAGATATGTGAAATGGAGTTTTTGTGTTGTCTCTTGCAAAATAAAAGTTTGATAGCACTTTTATTAATGCAAAAGCTGGAACTCCAAATGCAAAATATGTTAATGCCAAAGATGTGTTATTTATGTCTTCAATATCAAAAGAGCCATAACCAAATAAACAGCTCACTATATATTCAGATGCAATTAGCAAAGCTAATGCTGCTGGTAAAGAAAGTAATAAGGACAGCTCAATTGATTTATTTTGAATGAAATTAATAGAAGATTTATCATTAATTTTTATACTTTTGGAAAGACTTGGCAGGGCCACTGTACCAACAGCGATACCAGCTATAGCTAAATTAATTTGATATACCCTATCAGCATAGTATAAATAAGAAACTGCACCTGACTGAAAAGACGCTATTATAGTTCCTATGAGGATATTTACCTGTGTGATTCCTGAAGCAAAAATACTTGGTAAAAGTTTTTTAAAGAATTTTTTCAATGCTTTACCTACTTTTAAACTTAGTCGAATAGTTGGAAAATAGTATTTTCTTGTAAAAAAAAGTAAAAAAATTAGCTGAAAAATCCCCGCCAAAGTAACACCAATTGATAAATTTTTAGCAAAGTCCAGATTATAAAAATAAGATATTAACATTGATAATATCATTACAATATTAAGAACAATTGGTACTGCGGCAGCTGCAGCAAATTTATTATTAATATTTAATACTCCAGATAAAAAGGAAGATAAGCTTACAAAAATTAAAAATGGAAAAGTAATCCTAGCAAATTCTATAGCCAAATTAAATTTTTGAGGATCATTATAAAATCCAGGTGCAATTAAATAAACTACAAATGGAGTAAAAATTTCTATTACTAAAATTAAAAGAATTAGAAAGAATAACAGTAAATTAAAAACTTCATCGGCAAACTTTTTTCCTGTTTTTTCACCTTTTATTTTTTCTTCTGCATAACTTGGAATAAATGCGGCATTAAATGTACCCTCAGCAAACAATCTTCTAAATGTATTAGGAAGTCTAAAGGCTACAAAAAATGCATCGGCGTAAATACTTGTTCCTAGAAAAAAAGCTATTAAAATATCACGCAAATACCCCAAAATCCTACTTATCAAAGTATAAAAACTAAAAACTGATGTTGAAGACAGCAAATTCATAATTAAGCCAAAATAATTAGTGATTTAATACCATTTATATTACATACTCAAAATTTAATGACAAAAAAATCAAAAATTGATCACTACACTGATA
>MDSW01191517.1_pt1 | contig 15008 bp, 16 predicted proteins | sample 811171 | NCBI WGS metagenome assembly MDSW01 (sample SAMN05326641, study PRJNA326480) | marine metagenome | isolation source: seawater | place: Atlantic Ocean: North West | collected 2012 | reverse complement strand
ATCGTCCGCGACCCCGGCCTGCCCCTCAAAGTAATCGATACCGAGAGAAACGTGCTCTATCCCGACCAGGTCGGCCACATAGGCGATGTGGTCGATGAACTGATCCAGGCTGGGCCGGGCGGCGTCCGAAACGAAAGCGGGGTACCCGACGGCACCGATGACACCCCCGGTTGCCGCACAGGCCTTTATTTGCTCATCGGTGATGTTGCGTGCGGTGTCGTGTACGCCCTTGGGGTTCGCATGAGAGAACACGACCGGTTTCGACGAATTCTCCATCGCATCCAGCGTGGTTCGGCTGCCGGTATGTGAGCCGTCGATGACGATGCCGACGGCGTTGCACCGTTCAACGACCTTGATCCCGAAAACGGAAAGGCCGGCATCCGTTCTCTCGCCCGCACCGTCGCCGAGCCGGTTCTTCTCGTTGTATGTGAATTGCATGATGCCGACGCCGAGCGCTTTGAAAACATCGACGAAATCGACCTTGTTCTCCAGCAAGTCGGCCCCTTGGGCATGCAGGATCACGGCGGCCTTGCCGGTCTTTTTAGCTTCGATGATTTCCGCCACGCGGGAGACAAGCTTGAGGCGGTCATCCCCTGGAATATGCGCGTGCCAACCGGCGATTGTGGCCAGGGCCTGAGAGGCGTTATCGTTCGTGCAGACCGTCGGGACAAGAACGTCAACGCCACCGGCGATGTAATGGTCGATATAACGGCGGTTCCGCAACAGCGGTGCCGCGGCGTCGATGATCAGGGCGTCACTATGCAATCGTTCTGTGTCCATACCCGACTATCCCGTGATCCGTGGATCAGGAAAAGGGGAAACCGCCGCGCTGGCATGAAACCGGCACGAAAAAGGCGGCCCGAAGACCGCCCTTTTCGCTTATGCGGCGGATCAACGCTTCAGGAGCCGCATCGGCAGCAACGCCGCAACGGCGATGAATAAGACCCCGAGCACGAGACCCGCGATTTCACCCGGCAAGCCGCCGATCAGTGCCGGATATTCTGCGCCGGCAATGGTGCCGAGCGTCGTTTTGCCGCCCAGGACGGCATCGAGGATGCCGGTCGATTTGACCCAGGCATAACTGCCCATATAGGCCGCCGCGCCGACTAGACCGCCGAGAACGAAGAACATCGCGTCCTTGCGTCCGGTCGCCGCCGCCGTCAGCCCGGTGCCCGGGCAGAAACCCGAAACCGCGAAGCCGGCGCCGAGCAGGAGCCCGCCGACGAAGACACCGGTGTAGGCCGCTTTGACCGACATGTGGCCGACGTCGACGATCCCGACCAGAATCCCGGCAAACATCAACACCGAGCCGACACCGATGGCCAGCAGGATGGTCTTCATCAGGTGTAGATGCGAAAGATTCAGCATCCGGATGATGTAGCCCGGATTGGTCGCCCCGACCCGGTCGAGTACGGCGCCGAACGCCGCACCCAGAATGATGGCGAGAACAAGCGTGATCATGGCTCAGGCCTCCTTTTTGAACATCAGCACGGCGATGGGAATGCCGGCCAGGAACGCCCCCGCGGCGAAAATGTAACCGGACACGGCGGTCTGCATCATGCCGCTCATCATGTGGCCGGACGTACAGCCGCCCGCGAGCCGGGCGCCGTACAGGACGATGAAACCAGCCACGAACGCGGCGCCGTAGCGCAGCCACGGATTGTCGCCATAGTTCGCGCGCCAGACCGCCGGCATCTGCGCTTCTTCCTTGCCGTCGCCGCCGCGCAAGCGCGCCGAGACGGCCGCCCCGACAAGCATCGCGACGACGAACACGAAGCTATAGTTCAGCGGATTTGCGACGTTCTTGGCATAACTGCCGCCGCTTTTGTTCAGGTAAGGGTTCGGGCTGGCGTACCCGCTCTTGGCGGTTTCAGACGTTACAACGACGTCGGGATTGACCGCATCCCACAGAATGCCGTCGAAAATGACGAACTGCGTCGACACACCGATCGGCTTAACCAGCAGCACGGCGGCGAAAAACACGATGCCGAGCAGCACGCCGCCCGTTTTCCAGTTGAGAATCATCGGATGACCTCCAAAAACATATTCGATATTGTGAATATATTGTCCGGACGTTCGGATTGCCATGACCTATATCAACTTTTTTGTGTGGTTTTTTGTGCGCCGCATGCTATTCCGGCGCTGCAGATCGCCACACCTGCCAGATAATGCCGCACACCAGAGCCTCCTGCTCTCGACAACTGAAAGCCCTGCCTGATGGATAACCTGCCCGATTGCCCGAAATGCAATGCCGATTGCGTCTATGAAGACGGCGCGATGCTCGTCTGTCCGATCTGCGCACACGAATGGCCGAAGGACCAAGCCCACGACGACGATGACGCCGACGCGGTGGTCCGCGATGCCAACGGCAACGTCCTTCGGGACGGCGACGACGTGGTTGTCATCAAGGACTTGAAAGTCAAAGGCGCGTCGTCCGTCGTCAAAGTCGGGACCAAAGTCAAAAACATCCGCCTTGTCGACGGCGATCACGATATCGATTGCAAAATCCCCGGGATCGGCGCGATGGGCCTGAAATCCGAGTTCGTCAGGAAAAGCTGACGCGCCGGCATTTTGTCTTGGCCGCGCCCGGGCCTGTCATAGTACGTTAAGGTCGCACTCTCAAACTGCCTGCGCATCGCACAATTTCACAACCTCCCTGAATTGAAGAACGGAGCCGGACACATGCCGCCGTCGAACAGTCTTAGCGACGAAGACACGCTCGAAGAAATTTCACGGCGGCTCCGGCAGAAACTGGAAGCCGACCCACTGCTCCAGCCGATGTTCGACGGCGTCGACATGAATGTGCTGTCCCGCAAGCACCATCTGTTTTTTACCATGCTGTTCCTCGGCAACACCCCGATCGTCACCGACAAACTGCGCCAAGCCCATCACCGTATTCAAACGAACGGCGGCATCACGGAAGAACATTTCAACGCGTTCGTGGCGCACATCAAGGACGCGTGCGCTGAAATGGACGTATCGAAGGCCGACATGGAGCGGATCTCACACGCCCTGGAAGACGTCAAACCCGCGATCGTACCCTGACGCATCTTTGCGCCACCCGGCAACGAAAAAGGGCCGCCCGAAGGCAGCCCTCTTCCATACAGAACAGTATAAGCTCTTAGCGTTTGGTTATATGGAAGCTTGAAAATATCTATATATATCAAATAGTTAAATAGTGCCTAAAATAAAGTACCACGGATTTACAACCTTATCATAGGTTGATATTTTTAATAATATTTCTTTTTTTAATTGCGTCCACTTTCGCCAATTTATGAATAATTTCAATCTCTTATGTGGGCACAGATCGGTCACCTCAAATCTTCGCTCGTCGATGTTTGTTTGATAATTATCTGTTCAATGCCATAAGTTATCTGAGAGGTTTCGGTGCGACAAAAAACGAAATCATATAAGTCGTCGTAACCGAGTGTTGAGTTGGGAGACCTCAACAATGTCCGACAACAAGATCGTTCTATCGGTTGAAGGTCTATTCGAAGATGATGGCAACGTTCGGCTAACTGCGTTCTTGGCCGAAGTGAATACTCTTGCTCGATTAGTTGGTAAAATTGATCGTCGGGTATCTGGTGGTCGGCAAGCGAACCATTTCCGAGTCGTCAATCTTAGCCATTCTAGTCCTGCAACGGTTGAGCTTGAGGTATTCCAGAACCCCGGCTCACCCGACACACGCGCAGACCTGATTCGTCTATTTGGCCAAGGAATTGTGGAAATTGAGTCGGGAGAGGTCCCGGATTTTTTGGATCGCCCAATACTCCAAGACATGCGAAATCTAGCGGCTCCCATAGGCGGCAAGATCGGTGGAGCAAGACTTCGCGTTGGGGAGGTCGTAATTGACCTATCTGAGACCTTCGCAAAACGAATTGAACTCAGTTTGGCCGGCGAAGAGATAGCATTCGGGAGTGTCGAAGGACGCCTCGAGCAAATCAACATTCACGAAGGCGCCAATAATTTTAGCATCTACCCCGATTTTGGGGCTGCCAAGGTTCAATGTCATTTTGGCTCAGACCTGTTGGACAAAGCCGTTTCCGCAGTGAACCAAATTGTGAGTGTGAGTGGTCGACTAAAATACAGACCGGGCGAACCTTATCCGACTGCAATCGAGGTTCAAGATATCGATATTTTTCCGCCGGAGCATGAATTGCCCTCCTTTGAAGATCTCAGGGGAATAGCTTCCGAAGCTACTGGCACCGAGTTGTCTGAAGATTTTATCGCAAGGGCCCGAGATGACTGGCACTGATACAATCTTTTATTGGGACACTTGTGTCTTTATCGCTTGGCTAAAAGATGAAAAACGCCCGAGCGGAGAGATGGACGGTGTTCGGGCCGTCATCGAGGGGTTCAAGAAGCGCCATTTCCGCATCTTTACTTCTGTAATTACTTTTACCGAGGTGACAGAAGCGAAGGTCGGCGCAGGTGTAATCAACATGTTTGAAGACCTTTTCAAGAGGCCGGACCTTGGTCGAATTAATGTTGATCCGCGCGTCGCAAAATTGGCTCGCGACTTGCGGGATTACTACTCCGCGCGCCCCGAAGAATTTAACAACAAAACGCTATCGGTCCCCGACTCCATCCACTTGGCAACCGCAATTCTTTATCGAGCATCAGAATTTCACACTTTCGATCGAAAGAACCGCAACGGTAGTCTTGGATTAATTCCGCTCAGCGGAAATGTTGCCGGGCATAACCTAAAAATTTCTGCTCCGGGTTTAGATCAACCGAGCCTGGATTTATAGAGCCCCCTTAGTCGACGACCCCACTCAGTTATCGGGCATAAAAAAACGCCCCAATCTCTCGATTAGGGCGTCAATTTTGCGATGTTCCTGAATGCATTTTACCACGGATTTACCAAATCACGTGGTAAACGCATAACTGGAAGCTTTGGAAATTCAATGACTTAACCACGGATTTACCACGCGAAAAAAGCGGGCAAAAAAGGCCTAAGTCATTGAAAACAAACAGGTTCCACTCTACCGTTTGGAGAACTGGAAGCTCCGGCGGGCCTTGCGGCGGCCGTACTTCTTACGTTCAACCGTACGCGAATCGCGGGTCAGGAAGCCTTCTTTCTTGAGCGCGCCGCGCAGTTCCGGCTCAAAGAGCGACAGCGCACGGGAAATACCATGGCGCACCGCGCCGGCCTGACCGGACAATCCGCCACCCTTAACGGTGACGTAGACGTCGTACTGACCTTCGCGGGCAGCAACTTCGAACGGCTGGTTGATGACCATGCGCAGCACCGGACGGGCGAAATAACGCTCGAACTCGCGGCCGTTGACGGTGATGACACCACGCCCCGGCTTGATCCAGACGCGGGCGACGGCATCCTTACGGCGGCCGGTCGCATAAGCGCGGCCGTGTTCGTCGAGCTGCGGCTCGGTCGGGGCCTGGTTGTCGGCGGCAGCCTGGGCCAGCGCCGGATCGACGAGATCCTTGAGGTCCTCGAGGGTTTTGGTTTCCTCAGCCATGGATCACTTCCTCTTGTTTTTCGGGTTCATACCGGCGACGTCCAGCACTTCCGGCTGCTGCGCGGCGTGCGGATGCTCGGACCCGGCATAGACATGGAGTTTCGAAAGCTGCTGACGGCCCAGCGGTGAGCGCGGGATCATGCGTTCAACGGCTTTCTGGACGACGCGTTCCGGGAACTTGCCGGTGATGATCTTTTCCGGCGAGGTTTCCTTGATACCGCCCGGATAACCGGTGTGACGGTAGTAACGCTTGTCCTGCATTTTACGGCCGGTCAGTCGCACCTTTTCGGCGTTGATGACAATGATGTTGTCACCGCAGTCGACATGCGGGGTATAGAGCGGCTTGTGTTTGCCACGGAGCCGCGTCGCGATGACGGCGGCAAGACGGCCAAGGACGACACCGTCGGCGTCAATCACATGCCACTTGCGCTCGATATCGGCGGCTTTGGCGGAAATGGTTTTCATCTGTCTCGTTCCGATTTCCATTAAAAACAACGAAAGCGCGCCGCTCCTGCGGTGCGCGGGGCGGAATATGACAGCAAATTTTGGGAAGTCAAAGAAAAAAGCGCCTAAAAACCGAAACTTAGAATTATGGTATTATAATACCGCAATCCGGGCTATCCCCTTGGCGGAATAGAATATGTACCGGTCGTATGTGCCACGAGGTCATCCGATCCGTCCGAATAAACATCGACTGCCATCACCGCCAGCCGCTTTCCGAGCTTCAACATCGAGCCTTTGGCGACCAGGTTCCTGGGTTCCGGCTTCCTCAGAAAATTGATGTTCAGGTTGGTGGTCACGGCCAATTTCACGATGCCGATTTGCGACAGCACGACGGCATACATGCAGGCATCGGCCAACATCATCATCGTCGGCCCCGACATGGTGCCGCCGGGACGTAGCATCTTTTCATCGTACGGGATCATCAGCGTCGCTGTACCGTCGCCGATTTCCGTCGCCTTGACGCCCAACTCATACGCCCAGGGAAGTTCCTGCTCGACGATCTCGTTGAAGGTTTCGACGGTAATCTCAGGCATGATCCAATATTCCGGTTGATCGCTGAAGCTTATTTCCGTTTACGTTAACGTCAATATTAGCTGTGCTCAACTACTGACGTAACGGACCGATAAAGCATCTCGGGGTCGGAACGCCCCTTGTCAAAAAACCTATGGTTCGCGACACTTGGGGTGGGAGAGAAATCATGATGGATGCTGCAAGCAACGAAGCGCTGGTTCTGCGGTCGGATGAGGGCGGCATTGCGACGCTGACGCTCAACCGTCCTGCCAACTACAACACGCTTTCGACGCCGCTGATGCTGGAACTGAAATCGCATCTGGCGGCACTGAAGGACGACACGTCCATACGCGTTGTGGTGATTACCGGTGCAGGCAAGGCGTTCTGCGCCGGGCATGACCTGAACGAAATGCATGCCGACCCGTCAGAAGCGGCGATGCAGAAGATGTTCCAACTCTGCACCGACAACATGACGGCCATGACCCACCTGCCCCAGCCCGTGATCGCCAAGGTCAACGGCGTCGCCGCTGCCGCGGGCTGCCAGTTGGTCGCGCAATGCGACCTGGCCATCGCCGTCGACACCGCAAAGTTCGGAACGTCGGGGATCAATGTCGGGCTTTACTGCTCTACGCCTTCCGTGCCGGTGACCCGGAACCTGGGCCGTAAGCAGGCGATGGAACTATTGATGACCGGCGATATGATCCCGGCGGATCAAGCCGAACGCTGGGGATTGATCAACCGCGCCGTGCCCGCCGATCAATTGGAAACGACAGTTCACGAAATGGCCGCCAAGATCGCGTCGAAAAGCCCCGAAGCGGTGGCACTCGGCAAGGACCTGTTTTACCGCCAGATCGAAGAAGGCATGGATGCCGCCTACGAGCGCGCGGGCCAGGCAATTACCTGCAACATGCAGTCTGACGCGACACAAGCTGCCATCGACAGTTTTCTAAACAAGACACCGCTGGCCGACTGGCCGGACCGGAAAAACTAATCAACAACAACCACAACACTCAGGGAAACAACCATGCCGTCCACGATTATCTCATGCGCCGTCACCGGTTCTGCGCCGACCCCCGACAAGAACCCGGCCGTCCCAGTTACGCCGGCTGAAATCGCCGCCAGCGCTATCGACGCCGCCAAGGCCGGTGCCGCCATTGTCCACATCCATGTGCGCGATCCGGAAACGACGAAACCGAGCATGGACCCGGCGCATTATCGCGAAGTGACCGAGCGTATCCGGGACAGTGGGACCGACGTCATCATCAACCTGACGACGGGGCCGGGCGCACGCTTCGTTCCCGACCCGGAAGACCCGTCGCGCGCAACGCCGGACAGCACGATGGTCAAACCGGAGCAGCGTGTCGTGCATATCGAGGAAATGTCGCCCGAGATTTGCTCCCTCGACGTCGCGACGATGAACTTCAATCAGCATGTGTTCCTGAATCATCCGGACCATCTGGCGATCATGGCCGACCGGGCGCGCAAAGCCGGCGCCAAGCCCGAGCTTGAAGTGTTCGACACCGGTCACATCGTGCTCGCCAAAAAAATGATCGCCGACGGTCTGATCGATGCACCGCCGTATTTCCAGCTTTGCCTCGGCATCAGTTACGCCGCCCCCGCCACCGTCGACACCATGAAGTTCATGGCCGACATGCTGCCGGAAGGCGCGGTGTGGTCGGCGTTCGGCATTTCTCGCTTCCAGTTTCCGATGGTCGCCGCAGCGGTCCTGCTGGGCGGTAATGCGCGCGTCGGTTTGGAGGATAATATCTTCCTGGAAAAGGGCGTTCTGGCGCCATCCAACGCCGCGCTGGTCGAAAAGGCATGTCATATCGTCAACCAACTGGGCGGCAGCGTCGCATCCGTCAGCGAAGCGCGTGAAAGGCTTGGTCTCAAGGGATGAGTGATCTCGTTTACGACGACGACCTGATCAGCCGTGTATTGAAGGACACCCGGACCATCGCCATGGCGGGCGCCAGCCCCAACTGGGTGCGCCCATCGAACTTCGCGATGAAGTATCTTCAAGGCAAAGGCTATCAGGTGCACCCGATCAATCCGGGTCATGCGGGCAAGAAAATCTGGGGGCGGCTGACCTATGCGTCCCTTGCCGATGTCCCCGGCCCTATCGACATGCTCGATATCTTCCGGAATTCGGAGGCAGCCGGCAAACTGGTGGACGAGGCGATCAGGCTCAAAGACGAGAAAGGCATCAAGATCATCTGGATGCAATTGGGCGTTATCAACGACGATGCTGCCAAACGTGCAGAGGATGCAGGCCTGATCGTCGTCATGGACCGCTGCCCCAAGATCGAATACGGGCGGCTGTTCGGTGAACTCGGCTGGTCAGGCGTCAATTCCGGGATCATTACGTCGAAACGCCGCAAGGCGCCGGCCTGAACCGTGGGTGCCATGGGGGACATGCTGGTCGACATCCGGGAAGACGATCTTCACGGTCCGGAGATTGCCGCGTTGCTGGAGACTCACCTGGCGCACATGCGCGCCATTTCACCGCCGGAGAGCGTGCACGCCCTCGATCTGGACAAGCTTAGAGAACCCGACATCACGTTCTGGACCGTCTGGCGCGGCGACGAACTGGTCGGCTGCGGCGCACTTCGTGAACTCGACCCGACGCACGGCGAGATCAAGTCGATGCACACGACAGCTGCCGCACGGGGTCTGGGTATCGGTCGAAAGATGGTCGAACATATTCTGACGACAGCGCGTGCGCGTGGCTATACCCGGCTCAGTCTCGAAACCGGCGCCACGGAAGATTTCATCGCCGCACGCAGCCTTTATCAATCGTTCGGGTTCGTCCCCTGCCCGCCTTTCGGCGAATATTTCGAGGACCCGTTCAGCGCCCACATGACCCTGGAACTGGAAAAAGCGTCATGAGCGAAAAGAAAAAAGACGGCCCGCCGGAATACGGCTTCGCCACCCGAACGATCCATGCAGGTGCGCAGCCCGACCCGGTAACAGGCGCGCGTGCGGTTCCGATTTACCAAACCACGTCCTACGTCTTTGACGATGTCGAACACGCGTCGGATCTGTTCAATCTGCAGACCTTCGGGTTCATTTACTCGCGCCTGACCAACCCGACGGTCTCGGTGCTGGAAGAACGCATCGCCAATCTGGAAGGCGGCCGCGCCGCCGTTTGCGCCGGATCCGGCCATGCCGCGCAATTCCTGACCTTCTTCACGTTGCTGGAACCCGGCGACGAGTTCATCGCATCGCGCAATCTATACGGCGGATCGATCACGCAGTTCGGCGTCAGCTTCAAACGTCTGGGGTGGAACTGCACTTTCGTCGATTGCACCAAGCCGGAAGAGATCAAGGCCGCGATCACGCCCAAAACCAAAGCGATCTTCATCGAGGTGCTCGCCAATCCGGGCGGCGTGGTACTGGACGTAGAAGCCATCGCCGCCATCGCGAAAGACGCCGGGATCCCACTTATTGTCGATAACACGCTGGCAACGCCTTACCTTTGCCGTCCCATCGAGTGGGGCGCCGATATCGTCTGTCATTCCATGACCAAGTTCTTACAGGGTCATGGTACGTCCGTCGGTGGCGTGATCGTCGAAAGCGGCAAGTTCGATTGGACCTGCGCAAACGGCGGTCCCGGTTATCCGACCATGACCGAACCAGACCCCGCGTATCACGGCCTGACGTTCTACGAGACGTTCGGCGACTTCGGGTTCACCATGAAAGCGCGCGCCGTGGCGCTTCGGGACTTCGGGCCCGCGCTATCCCCCACCAATGCATTCAATACGCTCACGGGCACCGAGACACTTCATGTCCGCATGGACCGGCACGTCGAAAATGCCATGAAGGTCGCGACCTTCCTCGAAGGCCATCCGGCCGTTGGCTGGGTCAGCTATGCGGGCCTTAAGTCGAGCCCCTACTACGACCTTGGCAAGAAATACCTTCCAAAGGGTGCCGGCGCAGTCTTCACGTTCGGGCTCAAGGGCGGGTTCGAGGCGGGTGTGAAGATGGTCGAAAAGATCAATATCTTTTCGCACCTCGCCAACATCGGGGACACGAAATCGCTGATCCTGCATCCCGCTTCGACAACGCACCGGCAACTGACGGACGAACAACGCCAGGCGGCGGGCGCAACGGATGAGACGATCCGGCTGTCCATCGGTCTTGAGGACGCGGACGACCTGATCCGCGACCTCGATCAGGCGATGAGTGGCTGATTATTCGGCTGGCTGTGGCGCGACTGCCGCCTTACGATCGGACGGCAGCAGCAGTCCGGCGATGACGCCGACCAGTGCAATGCCGGCAAGCACGGTGAACAGCAAGTGGAACTCACCCGAATAGTCGAACAACACGGCCTCAAGCTGCACCCCTAGCGCCGAAAAGCCGATCGCGACGATGAACTTGCAGCCGAATGCCAACGCGCGCCGATGCGGCGGGATGTATTTCGCCAGGATTACGTTTTCCGCCGGTAACGCGCCGTTATTTGAAGAGATTGCCATGACCGCGATCAGGATCACCATCGGACCTGCAGCGTTGGCAAGCAGCACAAGCAAAGGGATTTGTACCGCGAATGCGCCGATATAGACCAGCTTCGGAGACGTCTTGTCGGCGAGCCAGCCACCCGCAAACTGCATAAGCCCGGCAATAAAGAATACACAGGCGACCAGCGTTGAAATGCCGAGAACCCCGCCCGCAAAAAAGTCTTCGAGCCGCATTTGGAAAGCCTTCGGCAATCCGGCCTGCGTCGCCTGGTAGATTACGCCAGTACAAAGCATTGAAATTGCCAGAACCGCGAAAACTCTGATCGCATCGCTTTTCTGCGACGGCGGCGTCGGCGCGCGGTCGGCGGTGCTTTCCACGATCATGCCACGCATCACAAGGGTCAGGAACGCGATTCCCGTAATGAGGATCAGAACACCGGGAATGATGAACACGGCGCGCCATCCCATCAGCGTGATGATCGCGCCCGCCGTCAGCGCCGCGATCGTCGGGCCCAATGCACCGAAAATGCCGTTGATTCCAAGTGCGGTGCCGCGGCTTTTGGCGTTCCGTATCAGCCATGCGATCCCGACTGGATGATAAATGGACGCACAAAGCCCAGTCAGCGCAATCGCCGCCATGATCTGCCACGGCGCGCCGGCAAAACCGGTCAGGATCATGGCGAGCCCCGTGCCGATATAATACACGGTCATCAACGGAACCGCGCCGAAACGATCGCCGAGCCAACCCGCCACCGGCGCACCGAAGCCAAAGAGCATGCCACCCAGCACGGCGAGTTGAATCGCCTCACCGTGGGTCAAGCCGAGTTCATCCTCAAGCGTCAGCACGGCCACGTAATAGAGCGGCTGAAATAAATGGCTGTATGTGTGGCCGATGCTCGAAAAAACTAGTGATAACCGCGCGGAGCGGGCATCCGTGGTCATTTGTCGTCGTTTCCTCGTCGTTTATGGCCCTATTACATAGCGCCTGGCAGATAATCGACAAAGGGCCATTTCCCGACAATGCCGCCGAAAACGGTCACATCCGATCAGATATCCAAAGACCGAATAACGCTTGTATAGACGTCGAGGGTATCCTGCTCGCGCACGTGACGGCCGTTGACGACCTGCCGCTTGCCTGCGATCCAGACTTCCCGGATCGGAGACATGTTACCGCTGAACACCATACTATCGATCAGCCGGTCGCCGCTTCGACCGACCAACTGCGGATTGTCCGGGTTAAGCACGATAAAGTCGGCGCGGCACCCCTCGCCCAGTTTCCCGAGCCGACGTCCCGAAGCCTGAGCACCGCCGCGAAGTGCATCGTCGTATAGACGCACCCCGGTCGATTCACCTGGCCCTTCGGCCGTCAGATTGCGTCGGCGCTTGACCAGCCGTTGCCCGTATTCCAGCCAGCGCAGTTCCTCGATCATGCTGACCGAAATATGACTGTCCGACCCAATCCCAAAGCGGCCCCCCTGGTTCAGATATGGGAGTAACGGAAAGATACCATCACCCAGGTTCGCTTCCGTTGTGGGGCAAAGACCTGCAATGGCGCCGGATTGCGCCAACGCCCTGGTCTCGGCCTCTGTCAGATGCGTCGCGTGAATAAGGCACCAGCGTGGATTGACGTCGAAGTTCTCCAGCGTCCATTCCACCGGTCGAAGTCCGGTAAACTCGACGGATTCCGTTACATCATTTTCCTGTTCGGCAACGTGAATATGGATCGGCGCGTGTGCGTCCATCGCTGTCAGTCCGTCGATAACGCTCTTCATGCCATCCTTGGTCACCTGCCGCGGACTATGCGGCGCGACGCCAACATGGACCTGCGGATCACTGGCATGCACCGTCCGCACCGTTTCGATAATCTTCAACAAAAGGTCAGGGTCGGAGATGAACCGGCGCTGACCAGGATTGGGCTCTTTCCCCGCGTAACCGCCGGTTTGATAGAGCACGGGGAGCAAAGTGATACCAATCCCCGCGCGTGTCGCGGCCCGCACCAGTGCCATCGACATTTCCGCCGGATCCTCGTAAGGCGTGCCGCCGGGGCCATGATGCATGTAGTGGAACTCACAGACCGCCGTGTAACCGGCCTTGACCATTTCGACATAAAGCTGCGACGCCACCGCTTCGAGGATGTCGGGGGTCACCATCTCGGCGAAGCGATGCATTACGTCGCGCCACGTCCAGAAGCTGTCTTCCGCACCTGCACCGGATGCGCGATATTCGCTCATGCCCGCCATCGCGCGCTGATGCGCATGAGAATGCAGGTTGGGCATACCCGGAATTGCCGGTCCCGGGAGCCGGGCCATCAATTCTGCCTCGAATGTCGCACCGGTTTCGATAGAGACAATATCGCCGCGCGCATTTACGGCGATGGCCACGTTTCTGGCCCAGCCGTCCTGCAGCAACACGCTGTCTCCAAAAATCGTCACACCGTTGGTCATGTCACTTCCGTTCCCGTTTGCGTCACTGGTCAGACGAACAACACGTGATAATCTGTGTTCAACCGGGTGACAAGGAGACCGCATGATATCGCTGAAACGACTCTTCGCCGCCGTGCTGCTCTCGGCAACGCTAACCTTCCCGTTCGACGCAGCTCTGGCGAAGAACGATCTGGTCATCGGCATTACCCAGTACCCGTCGACGTTTCACCCGAATATCGATTCCATGCTGGCCAAGTCCTACGTTCACGGACTTACGCGGCGCCCCATCACCACTATGAACGCGAACTGGGAAACGGTCTGTGTCCTTTGCGAGACCCTGCCGACACTCGAAAACGGCGGCGCCAAGCTTGAAAAGACGCCGGATGGCAAGGACGGCATCGCGGTTACCTACACCATTAAAGACGCAGCCCAGTGGGGCGACGGCACGCCGATCACCGTCGACGACGTCATCTTCACGTGGGAGGTCGGCAAGCATCCTAAATCGGGTGTGGCTTCTACTGAAGGGTACCGCCGCATCCTTTCCATCGACCGGGTCGACGACAAGACGTTCACGCTCCATGTCGACCGGCGGACGTTCGACTACAATAATCTCTCGACCCTCGGCCTATTACCGGCACACCTCGACCGGCCAAAATTCGCGGATCCGGCAACGTACAAAACCCAAACCGTATTCGACACAGCCCCGATGAACCCCGGGCTGTTCATGGGGCCATATGTCATGACCGAGGCCAAGACCGGCTCACACATGGTATTCGAAAAAAATCCGAATTGGTGGGGCAAGGCGCCGGCATTCGATAAGATCACCGTCCGCGTCATCGAGAACACAACGACGCTGGAAGCCAACCTGCTGTCAGGCGGCATAGATATGATCTCGGGCGAATTGGGCCTGAATGTGGATCAAGCCCTCGCGTTCGAGAAACGGCACGGTAAGAAATTCAATATCCTGTTCAAACCCGGACTGATTTACGAACACATCGATTTGATGCTCGAAAATCCGGTGCTCCAGGACCGCCGGGTTCGTCAGGCGCTGCTGTACGCAACGGACCGGGATGCCATCTCCGAAAGGCTTTTCGGCGGCAAGCAGCCGGTGGCACATACCGGTGTGAATCCGCTGGATTGGGTCTACGACCCGGACGTTCCCAAGTACGCGCTCGACCTCAAGAAGGCGGACGCTTTACTGAACGATGCGGGCTGGAAACGCAAAAGCGATGGCATGCGCACCAATTCGGCCGGTGAGCCTCTCCGTTTTCAAATCATGACGACGGCGGGCAACCGCACGCGTGAGCTTGTCGAGCAGGTCCTGCAAAGCCAGTGGAAAGCCGCCGGCATTGCTATCGATATCCGCAATGAGCCTGCGCGCGTGTTCTTTGGGGAAACCGTGACCAAGCGCAAATTCCCCGACATGGCCATGTTCGCCTGGATCTCCGCGCCGGAAAGCGTGCCCCGCACCACCCTTCACTCAGAGGAGATTCCGACCGAAGCCAACAACTGGAGCGGCCAGAACTATACCGGCTTCAGCAATCCGGAGATGGATGAACTCCTCGAGAAAATCGAGCTGGAACTCGACAAGGACAAACGGAAAGCGATGTGGGCGAAGCTTCAGAATATCTATT
>MDSW01081820.1_pt1 | contig 15009 bp, 11 predicted proteins | sample 811171 | NCBI WGS metagenome assembly MDSW01 (sample SAMN05326641, study PRJNA326480) | marine metagenome | isolation source: seawater | place: Atlantic Ocean: North West | collected 2012 | reverse complement strand
TCCACTACAAGCTAAAAAAACTATAAGTAAGATTAAAAATTTCTTCATACTCTATTGTTGCATTTCTATAAGAAAATCGTAAGCACTAGGACTTATATAACAGGCTGTGACTATATCTTCTTCATACTCTTTAACTTTCTCTTCAGAAAGATTGAATGTATTAATTAATCTTGAGCGCGATGTATGCATATTGCTTACCTCACCTATATATTTATCAGACCATTCTTTAACTAACGGGTTGTAGAGAGTAGATAGTTGCATTAGGTCAACATAGCTAAAATAAGGAACTGTATCAGCTTCAAACCTATAAGACATCACAGAGTCAAAACAGAGGTTGTGTCTAAGTCCAAGAGCATGTCCAATTTCATGAGTTATAACATGATTTCTCTCTGCACCTCTAAGAGATCCTTCTACCCAAATGTGATCTCCTCCTCCAAAATAAATTCCTGCATAATTTTGATAACAATCATATCCTTCGCTAACACCCCAGGCCTCTGTGCAGTCCAGGAGATGTATTGGTAAAGTGACTTCTGAACTTTTTTTTGAATATGAAATATCTAAGTTAGGAGCAACAATATGTAAAACATCTAATAACTTAGATACTAGTTTTAAGTCTGAATCTTTAACATCTCCATATAAACCGATAACAATTTTTGTATTTCTAATATCTATCCACGATATTTTCTTTTTCTCCCAGACCCATGTGCCAGAATAATAATCTTCAGAAAGATCATGCCCTAATAAAGCTACTGCAGCTTCGTGTACTGGGGGGAGATTGCTATTTACTTTTTTTAACTCTTGAAATTCCATGAAGTTTTCAATAAAAACATCCTCGCTTATTGTTCTTGCGTCAAAATAATCAATATTATATGGTTCAAATATATCATTTGTGAAATAAGGATCTATATAGTCATAATTTGTTAATTTATCTTTATCTAATATAAGAACTGCTTCTTCATTACATAGATTCATTGTTGAAGTGTTGTTGAACTTAATATCTTTTAATGCTTCAAGTTTTGATTCAATGTCGACACCATCTTGATAATTTCTATTATTCCTATATGAAGCAATTTTAAAATCAAGATCGATAGCAATTCTTTTACCTTCTTCTAAGTCTATTTTTATTTTTTTGAAATTATGCATATCAAATCCACCCATATGAAATAAATAACCTCGGCCAAGTTGTGGTTTAACTAATAAATCAAGCTCATTGACTTTATAGTCATGGGGGTTCATGCCATTAAAATCAAGATAAAAAGTATTGGTATCATAATCAAACTCATACTTAATATTTGCCCAGAATTTAGGATCTGTGCACTCATGCTCAGGCTTCGTTAATTCGTGTTGATAGGCAACATCGTCTGAAACCAACGTTTTATTTTTACCTATTTCTATTACTTTGTAACCTGGTGGTGCAACAGAACTTGCATATTCTTTTTCTTCAGTAAGAATCTGATAGGTTATAGTTAGTTGATCAATTAAGATAAACGACCAACTAATTATCCATAAATATAGGAAACTTAATAATCTATTATGCATTTTCTTTCTTTGTATTCTAATTTTTTAATGTGACAGAATTAATATCACTCAGTTTGTGATCAGTTATAAATTAAAGTAATCATCTCATTGATTTGATTCTTTAAACTATTAATCTCTCTTGAAGAAATTTCTATTTCTTTGTTTATTTTTTCGATTTTTTTAACTATTTTTTCCTGAATCTCAATTGGAGGAAGTGGAATTTCAAAATTTTTAAAATCCTTAATATAAACATGTGGTTGAGCTGTGCCTGTACTTAATTCATGAATCTCTTTTTGTCTTGCTTTAAGTACTTGAAACAAATAAATTAAATTTAAGTTTTCCTTTGTCTCTATAGTGAAACAATCAGAAGCATAAATATCTTCATCATAATAATTAACAAATCCAGCATAAGCTCCTGAGGAACTGATTGTAATTACTGGCCCTTTACGGTTTGGGGTGTCATGATAATAAGCGGGTTGCTGTCCCCCAGCAACAACTGGGATGTTTCCTTCAATATTTGACTTTTTTTTAGTTATGGTAGAACCTCTTTTAAACTCAACCACTTCATTAATATTTACAATTGGGTAATCACTTTTAATTTCATCTTTTGTAATATATTCTGAATAATTTAAGTTGTAGTCATTTTCTTTTATTTTTAACTTATTTACAACTGACTTTTCTTTTGTTTCGCTTTTATGTAAGAATTTATATATTGAATTTTTTACATCCTCAAGCTCACTTCCTTCAATTGGGGCTCTCTGAGCTCCAAGTGAAAAACCATCATTTTCAATTTTTTTATATAAAATAAAATCAATTTTTTTTGATTTATCAATAATTAAAATAGAGGTTTTTATAGGTGAATAGGGATTAAATACACCAGCAGGTAAAGCTATGATGGCAACAAGTCCTTCTTGAACTAACTTTTTTCTTAACTCGCTATATGCACTGCTATTATTCTCAATTATTCCTTCGGGTACAATAATCCCAGCTCTCCCATTTGGTTTTATGTGTGAGAGAATATAATCAACAAAAAGAATTTCAGATTTTTTTGATTTTATACCAAATTTATTGTGTGGATTTATACCTGTTTCTTTTGGAGTCATGAAGGGTGGATTGGCTAAGATTATATCAAAATAATCATTCCATCTATCGTCCGAACTTAATGTATCGTATTCAAATATTTTTGGCTCTTTGAAGCCGTGAAGATATAAATTTGCTAACCCAATGCGAACCATGTCAGGAGAAATGTCATAACCATTAAAATTTCCCATTAATTTTTTCTTCTCTGTACTAGATAATTTATCCCCTGAAAGCTTATCAGTGTTGTTTGAAAGTATATGTTTGAATGCTGAAATCAAAAAACCAGAAGTGCCTGATGCTGGATCTAAAATAGTTTCTTCTTTTTTTGGGTCAACTATACCAACAAGAAAATCAATAATATGTCTTGGCGTTCGAAATTGTCCAGCTTTTTTTTGTGTACCCATTTCACTTAATATATATTCAAAAGGATCTCCAAGCTGTTCGGAATCTTCTGTATATTTAAACTCATTGATTATTGTTAAGAATGTCCTAAGTATTTTTGGATCTTTAAAAGGTAAGCTAGCATTTTTAAATATATCTCTAAACAGGGCAGGAATATTTGGGTTATTGTTCATTTTTTCAACGGCTTCAGAATAAAGCTGTACTAAATCTGCACCTGTAACTTTTGGATCAAATAAATTATTCCAAGAATAACGTTCATAATCTCCAATAAAAAATGAGGCTTTACCACCTAAATCTATAGAGTCTTGATCCTGATCATTCATATATTTATAAATTAAACCAATCATAATTTGCTCAACTTGCCCTTTAGGGTCTGGAACTTTGCCGACTAAAGTATCTCTAAGATCATCAATGCGTTTCTTTGTTTTTTGATCTAACATCTATACAAACCTTTCTAACTCAATATTAGTATTTATATGTGTCAATACTTTTTCTCTTATTTGTTCAGGAATTTTCTTTAAATGCTCCATTAAATTAGCAGACTGAGTATTTAATTTAGCAAACTCTTTACTATCAACTATTTCTCTAACTTCTTTGTCTATCAGATAAGTATTAAAGAAATACTGAACGCTTATAAAATATTCATCGGATATGTCATGTTGGTTGTCAAACTTTTCGAACTCTTCTTCAAGATATTCTTGTTTTGTTTTAATTCTGTCAGTAAAGCCAAAACCATATAATAAAAGATCAAATATATTAAGTTTTCTATCAATTTGTAAAGCTTTCTGTAAATTTACCAAAGTAAAGTATTCTTCAGGCTTGTCAAATATTTTCTTACTAAGGTACTCTTCTGCTTTACTAATCTCTCCTAATTCAACTAATTTTTTTAATTCCTCATGCTTATCAATGCAAGTTATAAAATTTTGAAAATAATCTTGATCGATTTTCATTCCTGAACTTGTAATTTCAATCTCTTGAAGAGATGCTAATGGATCTATTGAAAAATTTTCAGCTTGGTCAATAACAACTTGAACATCTGATCCTTCAGAACTTGTTGACCCTGTAGGAAGTTTAAGCTTTTGATCATAATCAAAATCTTTTTCGAAATATTCACAATTCCCAAAAAAATCAAATAATGCAAAGTTTTCTTTTTGTGAATTTATGGACTCATTAATCTCTTTTGTATCTTTCCAGCTATCTAAAAAGTTATATGTCCTTGTTCCCCTACCTTTCATTTGAATAAAGAGCGAAGGAGAATATATGGGTCTCATCATACAAATATTTAAAAGATCTTCGCAGTCATAACCTGTAGTCATCATGTCTACAGTTACGCAAGCTCGAGTTTTTGATGTTACATAATATTCATTTACTTTTGATTCACCATTGAGTTTGTTATTTGCAAATTGCAGTGTCCTGCCCAGAGAGCCTTTTATATTTGAAGTAACCTGAACAGCGAAATCTGATTGATACTCTCCTGGAAAGTATTTATCTGCATACTCATTAAGTATTTGAGTTATTTTACTTGCGTGTTTCTGTGAAACACAAAATACTAAAGATTTACCAATTTCATTAGTAAAAGGGTCTCTTTTGGCGTTTTTGAAAAATGTTTCACAGAAGCTTCTATTTGTTTCTTCGGATAAAAATCTTTTTTCAAAATCTTTTTTGTAATATATTTCTTCAATCTCGTTCCCATCTTCATCAGTATCGGTAAAAAGATATCCGTGTTTACTTAATAAATCTGTTGTAATCTCTGTTCTTGCATCAAAGACAAAAGGATTAACTAAATATCCATCCTTAACACCATCTGGCAGTGAATATCTAAATGTTGGTTCTCCGCTTTCGCAACCAAAGGTTGTGTATGTATCAAGTATGACTCTTCTCTCTAGCTCTCTTGGATCTTTTATTGATAAACCTTCAATATCAATTGAACGCAAATAATCTTTAGGGGTTGCTGTTAAACCCAATTTATATCCAACAAAATATTCAAATACTCTTCTACTCTTTCTCCCAAGAGATCTGTGGGCTTCATCAGATATTACTAAATCAAAATCATCAGGTTTAAATATTCTCTTATATTTATTATTTGAAATAAAAGACTGAACAGTAGAAATAACTATGTTTGCTCTATTCCAATTCTTTTCATTTTCTTTCCAAATTACGGTTGTGAAATCATTATCTAAAATATTATTAAATTGTTTAAGTGCTTGATTTTCAAGTTCTAGTCTATCAACTAAAAATAAGACTCTTTTTACATTATAAAGACGCATAAACATTTTAATAATTGCTGCAGAGGTGAGTGTTTTACCCGTTCCTGTTGCCATTTCTAAGAGAAATCTTTCTTTTCCGTCTTGAATCTCTTTTTGAATAACCTTTAGAGCTTCCAGTTGGTAATGTCGTAAAAATCGAAGATTATTTTCTTTTATAAATTCATCTTTTGTTTTGGGGTCTTTATACGCTGGCTTATCTTTGTAATCTTGCATCTGAGTAATAGCGATATAGTCATCTTGAATATCTTCATTTTGACTAATATATTTTTTTGGAGTAAATCCCTCTCTTCGTAGTTCTAAATTATCTTGTGATGGAAAGAGGTTAATAACTGTTGGATTACCCGATTCTAAATCCCAAAAATAATGAGTAAGACCATTTGAAAGGATAATGAATCGACAATCTATTGCATTTGCATACTCTCTTGCTTGTTCTTTACCATCAAGTGGAGACTTTAAGTCATTCTTTGCTTCAATGGTACATAATGGATAACCTTTTGAATCCATAAGAACATAGTCTGCAGGTTTTCCTATTTTTCCTTGAGGCGTTCTATATTCTTGCTCAACATTACGGTTTTTATCTTTTAATCCAAGTGACCAACCAGACTGCATTAGAAGAGATTCTATTTCTGTTCTAGTGTTAGCTTCTGTATTTGACATATTCATATTTAAGTATAAACCTTCCCGCTTATCCAAGCTGGCTCAGTAGACCTGAATGCCAGACCTGGTAGCTGTTTCCATTTACGGAGATGTTTTTTTACTGTCTCTCTCCATATTTCTTTTAGTTTTTTCAAAATTTCTCCATTTGTTAAATTCATAAAGCCCTAGATCACTAGGGCTTTTTTATTAGAAGCCTATGGCTGGTTCGTGTGAACCTCTAATCCCAGGTGCTTGCACACCATCAAGATTTTTTGCAATTAAGCCCATGGCTTCTGGCTCTGATTGAGTTAAGTATGATAAAAGAAACCCTTTAAAAACTCTATCCTCTTCTAAGCCAGGAAGAGTTTTTATCTGACCCTCTTTTACTAATAGTTTTACGTTTGACTCTGAAACTCTTAGATATGTTGCCACATCTGTAAGTGTTAGAACCTCCGGAATTCTATGAAAGCTTTTCTCCCATAGTTGTTTTACTTTATTCTCTTCTGCTTTTTTTGGCAGCTGAGCTATATTATTTGGCATTTTTACCTCCGTATTTTGTTTCATTGTCTTATTTACGTAGGTTTTGTGCCTGTATAAATAAGACTGTAAGAGTTTTTTAAAATATTTACTTTTTTAACTCTTTTTTTATTGATGCAACACCATCTTTAAGTTGTGTCTCTAAAGAATTTACGTTGCTGTGTGCGTCACCTAAGTCAGACTCTGCTTTAGATATGTTACCTCTAATCTGTGACACAATATCTGTAAGAGTTGTTAACTCTTTTAAACTTTTGTTAATTGTGTCAAAGTCAAGAGAATCAACATCTGTATTTTGTTTTACCTTGTTTAAAGCCTCAAGTTTTGATATCTGATAACAGACTTCTAATGCTAATGTGTCCAGAGTATCTTTATCAACAACTACTGAGTATTTTCCAGGTGCTAGACGCGCAAAGGTAGTTTGTATAGGTGCTTTCTCTTTAGAGGAAGCTACGTAAACACCAATCTCAGCTTGTCTATTTTTACAAGATTGATCCAGTAGCTTAATTACTGAATTTATGCTTGGTTTTTTGCTTATATTTTTTACTTCAAATACAATCTTTGCAGAATTGCCATCTGAATCTTCAACTATAACAACATGGTCGCCCTTTTTTTTACCGGTACCAGTTTTTGAAGAACCTTCTACGTTGCCTACTCTATCAATAAAATCTCCTGAGATAGTTGTGAATGTTTCTAAGATGTCACCAACCTGATCTTCAAAAATGAGACCTTTTTTTGAACCTTTTTCAAACTCTTGCTTAACAAGAGAATGGGTTTTTATAACGTTTGAGACCTCCTCAAAATCATCCATAATTTTATTTACAGGATCTAAAACTCCTTTAAGAATTTGATCCTTTATTTTGGATAAAGGACTGTTAACATCAGAAGCATCCGTCAGAGATTTTATCTCTTCCATTACCTCCGAAGTTACGTCGGAAACAGTTTTTTCGACAACCTTCTCTATTTTTGATGGTACAGATTTTTTATTATCTGTTGTGAAGAGTTTTGTTAACTGACCTTCTAGGTTTTTTGCTTCCCTATCTACAGCTAACGCGAGCCTTCCATTTTTACCTTTTAATAATTTATCTGTTAACTCTGATAAATTAGTTTCTGCACTCTTTGAAGCATTTTCAAAGGTTGTAACAATTTTCTCTCTTTGATCTTCAAGCTTTTGGTAATCTACTTCTACATTAGATATTTTCCATACTTTTAAACCAAGATCAAAAATTGTCTGTATAAGATTTTTCTGATCTTTTTTTGAAAGCTTTGAAATTGATTTCAAGAGCTCTTTATCTTGAACTCCTATATCAAATTTCTGATTTTTACTTTCTACTACTTTTAATTCGGGTTTTCCCATTATTTCTCCTTGTGTGTTTATTTCATACCCAGTCAACTATCGCCCTGTATAGCTCAGAAATAAAGTAACTATTTCTAACTACTAAGTTGACTGGGTTTATATTTATGCAGCTTTTGCTTTTGCTATTAACTGAATATCACTAACTTTATTTTTTAACTCCACTCTCTCAGAAAATATTGACAAATTACTTCTGTACTGTGTGAAAAACTCGCTCAGTAAAGAAAGTAGGTACTTATTATCTGTTGGCTGAAGCTTAAATAACTCCGCAATGTCTCGATATACCACCAAATCCTCTTTGCCTTTTGCATAAAAAGCATTTGAAGGATATATAGCTTGTGCTATCTGTATAAAAGTCTCTCTAGAGATCTGGTTATTTTTACCAGATGCTCTATCTATATCAGCAATGTTTATCAGGGATGCAATCCAAGCTAGTGTGCTCTCTGTTGTCCTCCCACCATTGCTTTGTAGACTTTTACCATTAGCTGCAGTGTGCCTATCCTTTGGATACTCAAACTTTTTCCCAAGTAGTAATTTGTGAAATTTCCCAAAATACTCAGGATCCAGAATGTTTTGATTAAATCCAGCATCAAAACTATCTGGTGTTATTTTGAATTTTGCAATCAATGGTTTACGATCAATAAATCCAACCAATCGATAACCACCAAAGGTATTTATATTTTTTGGCATTATTCTCCTTTATTTATATTTCATAAGGCCAGAAGAGACGGAAAGGAGGACATCCTTTCTGGCCTTGCGGTGTATGGACACCTTTAAAAAGCATGAAGATAAAATATTCGGGGCAAATATTTCAGAACTTCTGAACTTTCTAATTCATGAAGGGATAAAATGTATGGACATTTTGTCCCTTAAAAAGACCTCGGTACGAGTACTATATTTCCCTCAGTTTAAAACACGGGCTCTTTCATTTCCTTGGTCTATTAGTAGTCTGTAAGAGTTTTTATTATTTTTCCTGTTTTTTTGATAAATCTAAAAAATCCATTGCTTGTATTTGTGCTTGGTCAAAAAAGCCTTCAGGATAAGAATCTAATCCTCCTTTTTTGTTCAAGTTAATTTCTTCATAAACTGAAGAACCATTTTTGCCCTCTGTTACAAAATTAATCTGAATATTATCAGGAAAAACTTTATTTAACTGCGCATATCTATATCTCATTCGGCTAACTGTGTACTCTGAGTGTGTTTCAATAATCTGAGGACTCATATACACAGAGCTTGCAATTAAAAAATCTGCTAATTTTGCTTGAGCTGCCGGATGCAAATGGAGTTCTGGTTGTTCTAATATTGTTAATTGTTTTTTATTATTTAAATTAGGTATAGAGCAAATAAGCAAGACTGGCAATACTTGGCTTACACCAACTCCAACATTAACTAGATCTACCTTATTGTTATCAAAATCAGTAACGAATATTGCTGGTGTGTCAAAATCTTCATTTAATACAAATTCTTTACATAATCCCATATACTCTGCCCATTCAGACAAGTGTTCTATTAATGTCCTTTCAACGATAATTTTCTCTTTCTCTAAATATTTTGTTACATCAGAATCTTTATTGTCATTTGAAAATTTTTCTAACTTATCAATATTTTTATCATCAAAAATTTTAGTGGATATAAACTTTCCTTTAGTTTCAGCATTTTCTTTAAGGAAAGTTTTAGAATATTCACCATTTATACCTACTGAATAAGGTATCTCGTTTCTATAAAATAGTTTTGCTGAATCACCTCTATCACGAAGAGGTCCTAAAAATTGTAGGTTATTTATATATTTAAGGTTCGAAAATATTTCATTGCTAACTAGTTCTCCATCAAAAGTATTATTACTCATTATTTTTCCTATAACTTTTCTAAACCTTTTATTTTGGTTATATATATTTTTTCTTACTAATGGAATAAATAAATTATCATCTTTATGTTCATTATCAGATATTTCCATAGATATTAAATCTCTTAAAGTGTGTCCATCAAAATCTTCGTTTATATATTTATGCCATCTTGATAGTAATTTAACATTAAATCCTGAATCTCTAACAATTTGTTTTATCTTAAGTTCAAATTTTTCTTGAATTTCAATAACATCTTTAGAATTTGTATCTGAATTATTTATTTTTCTCTTTATTTCAAGTGTGGTTTTAGTTATTAATTCTTCAAGATTTTTAAATAGTTCTTTATAATCTCCAAATTGTTCTTCATAATAACTGATATATTCTTTTGAAACTTCGCCCCAAGCCATAAGCCTCTTTCTTTTTTTAATATTGTCAGAAACAAATTTCGTAATCTTCTCTGAGTCAAAATTATCATCCTTAAACCATTCGTCCACCCAAAAAATACTTTTATTATTTTCAAATTCTGCAAAGATCTTATGAAATTCTAAATTTATTGCATGCCCATTATCTGGCATATGACTTCTATAATCAAAAGCTCCAAGAAACTGTTCATCAATAGCGTTTTGTATTCCTTCGAATGGATTTATGTCCCCATCCTTAATAAAATCCTTAACTGCAGTGAAGCCCAATATATGGACAGAAGCTCTGATAGCTCTTTCAATTATTTGAAATTCGATAGAATCTTTAATCTCTGGAGTATTTAATTCCATGGAAAGTGAAAGTTGAGTTAGTACCTCTTCCTCTGACAAGCTAGCTTCTTCACAAAGTCTTTTAATTAAGTTTTCAATTAATTTATAACTTTCTGATTCATAAAGTTTTTTATTCGTACTATTTTCTTGTTCTGAAATTGTATCAATTACTAATAGCCTTAAATATTTTGAAATATTTATAGAAAGATATCCATCTAAAATAATTGAGCTTTTGTCCTTACTATCTTCTGAATATAAAAAGCTTGGTTGTTCATCTTCATTTTTATGTCTAAATTTTTTAATAGTAGGGCTTATAGTTAATTGACTATGATCAAAGTTAGACCCAAACAGGGTAACTCTTGTATCTATATTTTTAGCTTCTTCCTCAAAGTTTGAAACCTGAGTAAAAAATGATATGTTGTCCTCAGTATTATTAAGTTCAACTCTTTTAGTTCCATGAGAAAAATTGAAAATATTAAGAGAAGAATTAACATTAAGAGGTTCATACTCTTCTCTTAATCCTTCAATAGTTGCCCCAAAGAGTCTCTGAATAATATTTTTATGAGATAAAGGCTTTTCTTGTCTTATGCCATACTCTCCCTTTATTGGTAGAAAATTTTTATCTTTGTCATCTTTATTTTTTTGATCAATATTGATTCGTAGTTCTTTTATTGGTAAGTAATTATATTTTTTAATTTCAAAATCTCTATCTTCTTTAGAAAAACCATCTACATTTAAATGAAGCATATCATCAAAGACATAACTAATAGTCAAGTCACCAAGAATACGACCATCTGAATCATCAATATTTTTATATGTCAAAGAAATTGATGCATCTTCGTCTACCTTTGCATCAAAAGATAAAAAATTTCTAAAGTTTTTAAAATTAAAATAATCGTCACCTAACGGAATTCTCATTTTATGATAATCTTGATCAATATATCTTGTCAGTAAAGCTAGGGATTCTAATAAAGAACTCTTACCAGAAGAGTTTACTCCAGCAATGATATTTAAGTCAGTTAGATTAAGTTCAGTTTCTTTTAATTTTCTTACATTATCTAATTTAATATTTTTTAAATCAGGATCAGCTTTTAAGTGAACGAATCTCATCCTTCTAAGACTATTAGTTTCACTATGACCTCTGATTTGTCCAGAATCAGCCTGATAAGCTGGGACAAAAGTACGAGAATTGTAAGATTGAAAAGAAACAAATTCAGATCTTATATTTTCTACTAATTTTATAAATTTGTCTTGGTCCATCATGCTACTAACTCCATAATCTCTTCGAGGCTACTTGTCGCATTATCATTACTCTCTAATAAATTCTCATCAAAAGTTAAGATTTTATCAACTTTGTTTAAAAAATTTAAATCGTTAACTTCATCTTCAAGATTTAAGGAAAATGTACTAGCTTCCTCACTTAATGTTTTAGCTACTCCTTTAATAATTTGCCTTGAAGGAAATCTCCAATCAAATGTTGACTTAATTTGAGACCCTGTATAAGTCAAAAACTTATCTTCACCTAATAATGTGTAAAGTATTTTATTTATTGCTTTATCAGTTATTTTATTTGTAGTTTTCTCTAGTTGATATCTAAATACTGGAACTTGAAATTCGTTTAAGACTGCTATAGTTTTTTTTAGCCCAGTTTCATCAGGTTGTAAAATTGTACTTTTATTTGAGCCAAGTTCATAATCATATGTATATGGAGATACATAAATCAAATCACTTGAACTAGGCTCAACTACAATAGCATCTAGTAATTGAGCTTTTGCAGTGTGAGGCCATCCAGTGTCCCTAATGACAACAGGCTGACCTGTTGGTAAGTCTTCTAAGAAAAGTGAATCTTTTGTTTCAGCATCCATAGTTAAGAAGTTTTGTACGTCTTGTGGTTGAAATTTACTTATATTCTTTTTTGTAATTCTCTTTCTGATATTATTTTGTGTGTGTTGCGTTAATACAGTATTGATATGATCTGTAAAATGTAGTTTATTCTTTTGATAAAAAAACTCCTGAATTTCATTAGTAGATGAAGCAGAAGACATCGTGGGATGTAAGCTTACAAATAAAGAATCTGTTTTTTCGTTCATTGTATGAACCTATATAAAAAATAATTAATTACCAACAACTTGTCTACCCCTTTTTTTGTACTTCGTTCATCTATTTTGGATGCAATCTCCTCAAAATATTCATTGCAAACCTTATATTTTTTTATCCCTAATTTTGTTTCAATTCTTTCTTCAATGTTTTCATCTTTAATTTTTCCTTTATATATAGACTGTAGGAGTTTTAGACGAAATTCTAAATATTCATGGATAATTAGATAATTTTCTGGATTTTCTTCAGAATAGTCTGCAAATTCCTCTACTAAGAATTCCTGTATAAATGAATTTATACCTAAGATATTTGCTCCTAAACAAGCTTTTAGGATTTCAAAATCGTAGATATCCTCATTATCAATAGGAGTAATGTTATCTTTTTCTAGCTTTTGATCAAGTTGCTCTTCTATTTTATTTAATAATCTTTCCATCCTATCCTTGCTTTTTTCATCTTTTCTAAATACATCGGTTCCAATTTTAGAAAGTGTCTCATCGAGCTCTATACTTTCTGCTTTCTCTCCAGGAGCTTTTTTAAAATTTAAATTACTTTGTAATTTTTCATAATCTGTTTTATATATATTGGTTGGTGGGATAATGCGTTTAAAAACTTCCTTTAAGCTTTCTTCTGGAACAAGGCCAACTTTTTTTGAAAATTCAATTAAAAACCTGACTAGATCTAACTCTGAGTAAACCGACCAATATGTAGGGTCCGAACCATCTGATGGTCTTGATTTCATAGGATAATTTCTTAATATCTTCTCCCCAATACTTACTATTTCAACATTATTAAACTCTTTGCTTCTTACACCCTTATACCTATAGCTAAAAAATTCATTACTATCTATTTCAAACGTTTCATATGTAAAACATTCAATTTTTTCATTCAAATTTTTAAAAGCATTTAAAACATGGTCTTTTTTAGGAGCTTCTTTGTTGACAATAATCTTACTTCTATTTAACAAAGTATCAGAAAAGGGCTCATGTTGTTTAAAGATCTGATAAAAAAGATTGCTTATGTCTGCTTGGAGAAATCTATATTTAAATCCATATACATAATCTGCATTCTTTACTTTCCTATCTAGATTTAAAAAAGTTTCTTTTGTTAAAGAGCTTGTTTCTCTTAAATCTCCAGGAATTTTATTATGTATAAGCCAGAATTTTAAATCTACTGAAAGAATTACAGCTCCATCACTAATTTGAATTGTTCCATGGCTTTGAGATATATAATGATAATTTTGAATCCCTTTAAGCTCTTCTGTCTTTCTATAATAAGCTGTGTAAATTTCATTATTCTCATAAGCCTCACGATTGTTATTTACAAATAAGTTACATGCAGTCAATAAATGTGCTTCAAAATTTTGAAAACCTTGTGTAAGTTCTTTTCGACGCTCTTTTTCAAGTTTTTTTTCAAGTTCTTTTTTCTTTTCTGAATTGTCTCGATTGTTTCTGATTTCTTCTAATAATTTAATATTTTTAATGGTAATTTTTTTCCATTCCTCATAATCAGATATGAAATTTTCTAATGGATAAACTTCAAGATCATGATAAAAATTTTCATCACCAAGCCACTTTTTATCTAAGTCAGCAAGATCGTTTCTTTCTTTTTCTAACATTCTCTTATCATTTGCTCCTCTAAAATTATTATTTACCAGTTCTTGTTCTTTTCATAATTTCTTATTTTTTCTTTAAGATTTTTATTTTTTGCATTAATTATTCTTTCATATAAACCAAAGTCGTTATCATTATCATCTAATGAACAGCTAGCATACTCATTTATTTCACTCCAAGTATGTGTTCTTTCTCCTTCTATTTTTATCCAACCAGTCAAACGCATTCCACAACAATCTTCTCCATTATTTTTGTATTTTAAATGACACTTTTGACATCTATTTCTTGGTACAATTTTGTTTTTTTCTTTGTCAAAATAAGGGAACTTGTCTTGATAATCTTTAATTGGATAGGTTGTATTATGTTTACAGGGATGTCCTTTGTGATCGATACTTTGGTTTTCTGTCCCAGGCCTAGGTTCTTTTCCCCACCTTATGTAAATTTCTGGGTCTTGATCTATAGGCTGGTTTGAGTATATAGGATTAACAATCGGCTCTACAAAAACATACCTTTTTTTTAAGTCTGCAAATTCAGTTTTGTCATTTTTATTAACATCTTTATTTGGAAGTACTGCCCAAAATCCTTCTTCAGCCGATCTATCCTTACTCATTACTAGTTAATTATAGAAACATACAAAGACGCTTTAAAAATGATTTCAATAATTCCCAAAAGATACTTATAGAGTCGCAAAACTAAATACCTAATCACTCAAAAAGAATTGTTTTATAAGGCTTATTGTTAAAATCTACTTACCTATTTTGTTACGAATTTAAAATCTCATCTTGCACTTATCATAAATTTCTTTAAAAAACTAAAGAAGGATTAGGTGAATGAACGTTTTTCTTTTTGTCTAGCTATCATAAAACTATGGATAGAAGAATTAGTAAAAGCTTTAAAATAATTTTTTCAAGTTTATAT
>MDSW01171295.1_pt1 | contig 15014 bp, 15 predicted proteins | sample 811171 | NCBI WGS metagenome assembly MDSW01 (sample SAMN05326641, study PRJNA326480) | marine metagenome | isolation source: seawater | place: Atlantic Ocean: North West | collected 2012 | reverse complement strand
GATGGGGACACATTCGCTAATTATAGTAATTAATTATAGATTTTAAAGCTATTTATCTTCTAGTTTTTTTTCAACTGCAGCTAAAAAGCCTCTCATAAAGTTTACTTCCATTTCATCTAAACCTACTCGTGTAAAAAGCCTTTTAATTCTTGCTCCAATTTGTCTAGGATTTCCCTTATTAAAAACCTCGAGCTTTTCAGCTACATCAGTAAAGTGTTCTATTAATCTATTTATATGATTTGCTTCAGCTAAAGGAACATCCCAATGTTGATTATTTTTGATTTCAGATTCCAAAGTTCGATCAATTAACAATTGATAACAAACAACTTGTACTGACATCGCTACATTAAGAACAGGATAATCTTCATTAGCTGGTATATGGACATGTAAATTGCATCTTTGTAATTCGTCGTTGGTTAAACCTCTGTCTTCCCTGCCAAAAAGTATTGCAACGGCATTATCTTTATCTGCTTCTGCAATTATTTTCGGTGAAGCAGAAATAATAGATTCATTAGGCCATGGAACTTTTCTATCTCGTGATGATGTACCAATAACTAAATTGCACCCAACAAGAGCTTCTTCAAGACTATTAACTACTTGGACTGTATCAATTAAATCGCTGGCATTAGCTGCTAAAGCAGTAACTTCTTCAGATGGAAATTTTTTTGGGTTCACTAAACATAAATTACCAAAACCCATTGTTTTCATAGCCCTTAATGTCGACCCAATATTTCCTGAATTAGATGTTTCTATAAGAATAATTTTGACTTGCTTATTTAAACCCATAATATATTCACTATGTCACTACCTCCAATTCTCAACAGAGCATTAAAAGCAGCTTATGAAGGTGCAAATGAAATAATACACTTTAGCAAGAGAATTGATAATCTAGAAGTTATTAAAAAAGGTTCTAATGATGTCACTACAAACGTCGATAAATACGTTGAAAATATCGTTTTTGATAATCTAAAACAACATTATCCTGATTTTGGATATTTTGGTGAAGAGTCCGGTTTAGAAGGTATAGATGAAAAAGAATCATCTTGGGTCCTAGACCCAATTGATGGAACAAGAAATTTTGTTCATGGCTATCCACATTATGCTTTATCGCTTGCGTGCCTGAGTGAAGGCAAGGTTATCTGTGCTGTAATAATTGATCCTTTGAGAGATGAAGTATTCTGTGCAGGTGAAGGTACAGGATCCCTTTTAAACAACAAACGTATCAGAGCTAATAAAAAAAATACTTTAAAAAATGCTTTTTTATCTTCAGTTGGCCATTCAAACCCTGAACAAAAATATACCTATAAAGTGCTTGATACTTTTAAAGAGCTTGGTAAATACGATGTAACAATTAGAAGATCTGGCTGTACAGCACTTGATTTAGCTTATTGTGCTGCTGGTAGACTGGATGGTTTTTGGGGTCATGGTCTTAACCTATGGGATAGACTTGCAGGTTTGTATATAGCGCAAAGTGCTGGTGCTCTAATAGGTGATTTTACTGGGGAACCAGATACCTATAATTCCGATCATATGATCGTAGCAGGACCTAAATGCTTCAAAGAACTTTCAAAATGTGTTGCTGCAGGATATCAATCTAAGGAATAAGATTCCTCTGGTGCATTTTTAGGTTTTTCCATATCTTTCTTTGACAAATCTGTTAAAAGTAGAACTTTAACAACTATAAATATTGAAGAGTAAGAGCCAATAACAACACCAACTGCTAATGCTAAACTAAAGTTTCTTAAATCCTCTCCCCCTGCAAATAAAAGTGCCATAAGAACAAGTAATGTTGTAAATGAAGTAATAATAGTTCTAGCAAATATTTGATTCAAAGATTCATTAATTAATATCTCTTTACTTCCTTTCTTATTTTCATCTAGGAAATTTTCTCTAATTCTGTCCGAGACAACAATGGAGTCATTAAGTGAATAGCCAACAATAGCTAATATTGCTGCTAGAACAGAAAGATCAAAAGTTAATCCAAACACTGAGAAAATTCCTAAAATTATAAGAACATCATGAAATAAGGCTGCAATAGCACCATAACCAAATTTAATTTGAAACCGAAAAATTATGTATACCAATATAACTAACATAGCGACTAAAATTGCTATGCCGCCATCATCTCTTAATTCCTCACCTATTGCTGAACTTATTGATGCCTCTTTTTCCACTTTTCCTAGGTAATTATCTTTTTCCAATTGTTTTTTTACAGTTTCGATATCAATATTTTGCTCAGAGTCTTCCTGAAATTTAATCTTAACTTTGTTATCGCTTCCGAAGTTGGTGACTTGAAAATTAGCATTTTCTATCTTAGAAATGCTATTTCGTATTTTGTTTAAATCAGCTTTTTGATCGTACTTAATTTCTAATGCTACACCGCCAGTAAAGTCCAAACCTAGATTTAAACCCTTAAATAGAAGTGATAGACATGCAATTACAATAAGAAATGCTGAGACAAAAAAGCCAAAATTATTATATTTAACAAATGGTATATTCATTAAATTTTTAACTCCTCTACCCTTCTATAGCCATAAATAAAATTGACTAATGATCTGGTAACTAAAATTGCAGTAAATATTGAAGTAACAATACCTATGCTTAATGTTACTGCAAAGCCTTTAATTGGTCCTGTTCCAATTGCATAGAGAATTAATGCAACTAGTAAAGTAGTAATATTTGCATCCATAATAGTACTGAATGCCTTTGAAAATCCATTTTTTATAGCATTTTGTGGATCTACGTTGGCTTTCAACTCTTCTGATATCCTGGCAAAAATTAAAACATTAGCATCAACAGCCATACCAACAGTTAAAACGATACCAGCTATGCCGGGGAGTGTAAGAGTAGCTCCAAATACCGACATAATTGCTGTAACGAGTACTAAGTTCGAAACTAATGCGATATTTGCTGCTAGTCCGAATAATCTATACCTAATAATCATAAAAAGAAAAACTAATGCAAAGCCTATAAGTAATGAATTAATACCACTATCAATATTATCTTGTCCTAATGATGGTCCGATTATCTGCTCTTCAGCAAATGTCATTGGTGCTGCTAGTGCTCCAGCTCTAAGTAGTAAAGCTAGCTCTCTTGCTTCTTCAGTTGTATTAAGTCCTGTTATTCTAAATCTAGCTCCTAATACATCTTGTATTGTGGCATTGCTGATTACATGTTCAACAGTTTCCTTTTCTTGGATTACTTTACCTTCTTCATCAAAATAAGTTTTTGTTATTTCTTCTATAAGCACTACTCCAAGATTCCTGCCAATATTTCCCTGTGTAGCGTCAGCCATGGCTTTTGCTCCATCCTGATCCAGCTCTATATTTACTTGAGGTACACCATTTTCATCGAAGCCACTAGAAGCTCCAGTAACATTATTACCAGTTAAAATTACTTCCTTTTCAAGAAAAACAGATCTGCTTGGTTGATTTTTAAAAGGGAATTTTTTTGTCCTCAAAGCACGTTGTACGTCATTTAGATCTAATGCAGCTTGAAGTCTAAATTCTAGATTGGCAGTTTTACCGATTATATTTTTAGCTGATGTAGAGTCCTGGACTCCTGGAAGTTCAACAATAATACGAGATGTTCCCTGTTTTTGTACAACAGGTTCTGATATTCCAAGCTCATTGACTCTTTGTCTCAAAGCTTTGAGATTCTGAGTTACAGCAGTATCTATTATTGTAGAAATATATTTGTCTGTATAACTTAAAAAAAGATTGTTTTCACTTTTGGTAATAATGTATTTGTCATTAATATTGCCAGCATCATTTATCGTATTATTTTGAATTAAATATTCTTGCGCTTGATTTAGGCTGTTTTGATTTGTAAAAGATAGTTTGATTTCATTTTCTGAGCTTTCAAATGAAGAGCTTATATTTCTATCCAAAAGTTCAGCAACTAGAGATGCCCCTTCAGATGAAAATTTTTTTTCTGAGTAGAGATCAGTATCCACTTCTAGAAGAAAATAAATGCCACCTGCAAGGTCTAATCCTAAATTGACTGGTTTTCCGCCTATAGATTTTAACCATTCTGGAGTGGTTGTTTCAGAATTAAGAGCAATTATAAATTCACCTTCAGAGTAATCTGCAAGAACCCTTCTGCTTGCTAATTGACTTTCAACATCATCAAAAATAACCGTAACCGAACTCTCATTTAATTGAATATCCTCAAATTCAATTTTATTTTCATCTAGTACATAAGTTAATTCTTGCACTAAATCCTTATTTATTATTGATGAAGAATTACCAATAGCTATTTGTAATGCAGGTTTAGTGGGATAAAAATTAGGCATTGCGAATATAATGCCTAGTACTAATACTGAGTAAATCAGTATTAACTGCCATATTCTAAATTGGTTCACTGTGATTCTATGCTGTTGATTGTACCTTTTGGTAACTTTGATGAAATAAATTCTTTTTGCATATTTATTGTGACATTCTCATTTAACCTGATACTTATGTATCTGTCTTTAACAGTATCAATTCTTCCAACAAGTCCAGAAGATGTCATTACTTCATCACCCTTTTCCAGTGAATCTACAAGCGTTTGATGTTCTTTTTGTCTTTTTTGTTGAGGTCTTATAGTCACAAAATAGATAAATAAAAAGAAGGTTAAAATCATGAAAAATCCTAAGAATGAACCTCCTCCTTCACTAGATGCATCAGCCGGAGGCATACAAGAAGTAACTAAAAGTAATGTGAATAATGTATATAAATTTTTATTTTTCATCTTTTTATAGTTTTGGCTTTTTTAAGCTCCTCATATCGTAAAAGGAATCAACGAATTCTTCAAATTTATTTTCCTCTATTGCTCCTCTAATATCTTTCATTAATTTATTAAAAGTGTGCAAACTACAAATACTCATTAAAGTACTAGCTAAAATCTCATTGGCTTTATCTAGATGATGTAAGTATGCTCTTGAAAAATTTTTACAGGTATAGCAATCACAATTTTCATCAACGGGTGTTGTTGAAGTTTTATGTTCTGCGTTTCTTATTTTTAAAATTCCTGTAGATGTATATATAAAACCATTTCTAGCGTTTCTTGTTGGAATGACACAGTCAAACATGTCAATGCCGTATCTTATGCCTTCAAGTAGCTCTTCTGGAGTTCCCACGCCCATAACATAATGAGCCTTGTCTTCTGGTAATATCGGGGCTAGATGCTTTAAAATCTTAGTCTTCTCTTCCTTTGATTCGCCCACACTCAATCCCCCTAGTGCAATTCCATCAAAACCTTGATTATTAATAAAATTCAGTGAATCTTCTCTTAACTCAGGGTGCATTCCACCTTGAACAATGCCAAATAATAAATGTTCATTTTTATTTTTATCAAAATATTCCTTACATCTTGCTGCCCATCTGTGTGTAAGATCCATAGATTCCTTAGCTTCATTCAAGGTGCTTGGATATGCTGTGCATTCATCGAAAGTCATTACTATGTCTGCATTAAGAGTTAACTGTATTTGAATGGAGTCTTCAGGAGTTAAGAATATTTGTGAACCATCTAATGGAGATTTAAATTCAACTCCTTTTTCTGTTATTTTTCTTAGTTCTTGTAAGCTCCATACCTGAAAACCTCCTGAATCTGTGAGGATTGATCTATCCCAAGCCATAAAATCATGCAGCCCACCAAATTTTTCTATCACTTCTAATCCAGGTCTTAAGTACAAGTGAAATGCATTACCTAAAATTATTTCAAAGCCTATTTCTTTTAAATGCTCAGGAGTTAACCCCTTTACGGTGCCATATGTGCCAACAGGCATAAAAACTGGAGTCTGAATTTTACCTGTTTTGGTAACAAGCTCCCCTCTTCTAGCGAAGCCAGACTTATTTAAGACCTTGAAAGACATTTCTTTATTATCATTGCATCTCCATAGCTAAAGAAGCGCATTTTGTTTTTAATTGCATATTTATAAGCATTGAATATATTTTCTTTTCCTCCGAAGGCAGATACAAGCATCAGTAAACTTGATTCTGGTAAATGGAAATTTGTTATAAGTGAATCAACAACCTTGAAGTTGAAGCCTTCATGAATAAAGATATCAGTAGATTGGTGTCCCGATTTAATATTTTTAGATTTGATATCGTAAGCTGATTCTAATGCTCTTAATGTTGTTGTGCCTAATGCTATTATTCTTTTATTTAATTTAATTGTGTTATTTAAAATACTTGATGCACTTTCTGAAATATAAAAATCTTCCTTATGAAGTTTTGATGTATTGGTTATTGGTTCATCACTTAAAGGTTTGAATGTTCCTAATCCAATATCTAAATTAATTTTACAAATCGTAATCTTTGCACTTATTTGTTCTAATAATTGTTCGTCGAAATGCAAAGATGCAGTCGGTGCAGCTACAGAATTCATATGTTTATCGCTAGCAAAAACGCTTTGGTATCTGTCTCTGTCTAATTCTTCATCTGGCCTGTTCAGGTATGGTGGAATGGGAACATGACCAATTGCACCACATAGATCATCCACAGCCTGATTAAATTTAATTTCAACTGAATCACTTAAATCATTAATTACTGAAATTTTGACGGGGAAATTGTCTGTGTATAAAGTTTGTTCCTTAATTTTTTTATTTAATCCCTTAGTTAAGCAATTTGCCGTATTTTTATTTATTTTATTTAAAATCAAAATTTCTACATTGCCACCTGTTTGTTTCTTAAAATTTAGTCTTGCTGAAATTACTTTAGTTTCATTGAGAACTAATAAATCACCATCTTCAAATACATCTTTGATTGATGTGAACTTATCTATATGAATATTCTTCTTATCAAGATGCAATAATTTTGAGCTTGTTCTATCTTTGGTCGGATACTTGGCGATTAGATCTTCTGGTAATTCATAAAAGTAATCTGACTTATAGATGTCTTTTTGCATAGCATGTATGATACCAATTACGGGGATGTGGTGGAATTGGTAGACACGCGTGACTCAAACTCACGTGCCGCAAGGCGTAACGGTTCAAGTCCGTTCATCCCTACCAAATTAAATTAAAGGGTTTTTTACAGTGCAATTTTTTTGTATTCTAATTTAATGAAAAAAATAGCGCTGATTCTTGTAACATTATTGTTATTTTCCTGTAGCAACGATCCTAGAAAAAAAGACAAGGAAGATGTTTTAGATGCTTTAATAACTAATCTAGAATTATTTCAGCTTGATTTACCAAGGGAATCCTATGCCTGTGTTGTTGATGAAATATCAGACAATATGGACGATGAGACATGGTCGCTATATGTAAAAAAAGTTAAGCAGGAACCAGTAGACTTAACACAATCACAAGCAGCTGATCTTGCCAAAGCTACCATGAAACCTTTTTTAACTTTTGAATGCATATCTATGATGGATTGGTTTGAGGTGGCTATAGATATAGGTATAGATGCTTCATTAGATGAAAGTGATGTTTCCTGGGATGATTTACCATAACAACATAAATTATTTCTAGAAATCTTCTTTCTGGAAAGATTTTCTTGTAGTCTATGTATATGAAAAAATTTCTTTTATTCATAATTACGTTGCTATTAGTTGCATGTGGAGATTCAGATCCCAGACAAAAAGATAAAGATAAAGTTATTGAACTATTGGCAAAGCAAGATAATTTTAAAACTTTGGGATTTACATTTAGAGAAATAGAGTGTCTTATCGATGAAGTTTCAACCAATATGGATGATGATATGTGGGAGAAATATGTAGAATCCGTAAAATTAATATCAGCAGGTTTTACCGAATCAGAAATTTTAGAAAGGTTAAATTTTAATAAAACTCAAGAAGTTCAATATGGCGCCGCAATTTACAACGCAATCTTATCTTTTAAATGTATGAGTGAAGATAGGCTTATTGAAATCGAATCAAACGGATAAATTAGCAATCAATAAACTTTAAACCATAATTTTCTTTTGCTTTAGCATGGATTTTTTTATCTCCATCCATAAAAATTATTTCTTTTGCGTGCAACATTAATCTCTTTGCTTTTAACTGGTTTTCTTTTAATGAGTACTTATTGTCTCCCAAAATAGGATATCCAGCATCATAACAATGAAATCTAATTTGATGCGTTCTACCGGTATAAGGTAAGGCTATAAGCTTTGTAAAATCCTTATTTTTGTCACTAATACTAAATTTTGTTTTGGATTTCTTGCCTGATTCTGATTTATGAACTTTTCTTTCGGATTCATTGGTTTTTCTTACCTCTATTTCATTCTCAATGACTTTTAAGTCCTCTGGCCAATGTCCATGAACTATGCATTCATACACTTTCTTTACAGATCTTTGTCTGAATTGTTTATGTATATCTCTTAAAGCCGACATTTTTTTTGCTATTACCAAACATCCGCTAGTACTTTTATCGATTCTGTGAGCTAAATTGAAGTTTTCAGAATATTTATAAAGCTTTCTAACTATTTCAATAATGCCAAAATTTAAACCAGACCCTCCATGAACAGCATAATTAGGAGGTTTATTAACCACAACAAATCTATCAGAGTCATAGATAATCGATTTCTTAATAATTTCCATATGATTTTCAAGATTAGGTGATTCAGATAACTTAGCCTTTATAGTGAACTCTGGATAAGAAATTTTATCTCCTGGCAATAACTTATAGTCCGGTTTAGATTTCTTTTGATTTACTTTGATTTTAGCTTTTCTTATAGAGCTATAGATTTTTGATTTTGGAAGTGTCTTCTTAAATCTAGAAAATAAATAGTTATCTAGCCTACGCCCCTTATCATCGTCATTTATAAGAAAAAAATTAATTTTCACCATTTTGCTGTAGAATATACCTCCTAAGCTTACAACCGAAATTAAAAAATATAAAAAAGTAAGCTATATAAAGGTAAAAAAACAAAATGATAAGAACAATCAACAATAGATTAAAAGGTTTTAAAAGCATGTTAATTCTTGAAAAAATTCTAATTTAAATATTGTTCTTATCCTTTATTTATAAGGGATAAAATGAAAAAAATACTAATTGATACAAATTCTATTAATGGCAAAAGAAGTGCCTTGATAGATGGCGAAAAACTCATAGATTTTGATCTTGAGTTTGAAGGAAATAACTTCCAAAAAGGAAGCATCCACAAAGGCAAAATCACTAAAATTGAAGCTAGCTTAGAGGCAATATTTGTTGAAATGGGCTCTTCAAGACATGGTTTTCTTCCATTCAAAGAACTGTCTCCAGAATATTTTGATCCATCAAAAACTGGAATGGATAGGTTTAATGTTAAAGAAGGTGACGATATAGTCATTCAAATTGAAAAGGAAGAAAGAGTTAATAAGGGTGCTGCTCTATCTACGTACATATCTTTAGCAAGCAGATTCATAGTTTTAATGACTAATCATCCTTCTGGTGGAGGAATCTCAAGAAGAATTCATGGTGAAGAAAGAGATAAAGTGAAGAATCTTTTAGATTCTCTTGATACACCTGATGGTATGAGCCTGATTATTCGTACTGCAGGAATAGATAAAGAGATTGAACAGCTATCCTGGGATTTAGAGTACTTAAAAAAGCTGTGGATAGAAGTCGAATCAGCTATTAAGTCCTCCAAGTCAACACAATTAATTTATGCTGACCAAAGTCTAATACAGAAAAATATACGAGACTATTTCAAAGAAGATATAGGGGAATTGATTGTAGATAATAGCGATGATTACGAATCAGCAAAAACTTATGCTAATAAAATTGTTCCTGACATGGTAGATAAAATAAAACTTCATGATGAAGATGTGCCACTTTTTGCAAGCTATGGAATTGAATCAAAAATTGAATCTGCATTTTCAAGAGAAGTTAAATTGCGTTCTGGAGGTTCTCTTGTAATTGATTCAGGAGAAGCTCTAACTTCAATTGATATTAATTCAGCAAAATCCACAAAAGGATCCGATATTGAAGAAACTGCACTCAAAACAAACTTAGAAGCTGCTTCTGAGATTGGAAGGCAAGTAAAACTTAGAGACCTTGGTGGTTTGATAGTCATTGATTTTATTGATATGGAAGACCCTAAAAGTAATGAGAAAGTAGAGAAAGCGATGCACTCCTCTACAAAACAAGACCACGCAAGGATACAACTGGACAAAATATCAAGATTTGGTTTGATGGAAATGTCACGACAAAGAATTAAGCCTGCCTTAAATGATTTAATGGGTAAAACTATTTGGGTAAGGTCTGTGGCATCTATTTGTGAGTCTATATTTCGACTCATAACTGAAAAATCTATTAATAACAGATCTAGTATTTTGTTATTAAAAGTTTCACCTAATATTGCAAACGAATTATTAAATCGCTATAGAGCTAATCTGGATCAAATTGAAAAGAAATTTTCGAATAAGATAATGACTTTCATTGACCCATATAAACAAAATGATAGTTATACAATTGAAGTTAAAAAAAATGCTTACTTCGACTACGAAAAGAATATGGAGGAGTCTTCTAAAGCATTTCAAAATAGAACTAGCTACAATTTAAAAGTTCCTAAGAAGCGAGCTAAAGCTATGGTCGAAGATGTTGAATTTAGCAATATGCCTAAAGCTAGTTCAAATAAAAAAGGTTTATTGGATTCATTATTTTCTTTTTTTAAAGGTGATGAAAAGCCTAAAAATAAAAATCCGAGAAGAAGAAGATATAACTCTTCAAAATCAAGGCCAAATTTAAAAAGAAATATGAAGTCTAGAAAACCAAGAAATCAGATGCGTAAACCATCCTCAAAAGCTCCACCTAAATCTAAATCTAGCCCAAGAAATAATGCAAAAAAAGAAAGTGGTAATGTTAAAAATGTTGTTAACGAATCTGTAGAAAAGCCAATAGATGATAATATTGGAAATAGAAAAGAACCGGCTAACAAGACTACTAAAAGAAGTGTTACAAGAGCAAAAAATGATCCTAGATCAGGGAATCAATAGCTTTTTTAATTAATGAGTTAGAAAGAGAGGGTTCTGGAGGTATTTTGGGAATTTCATTTGGTTTGAACCATGATGCCTCCAAAATTTCTTTTTCATCTATTAGTACTTCTTTCGAAGTAGCCTCTGCTTGAAAAGCCATCATTAACTGATTAGGGAAAGGCCATGACTGACTTCCTACATAGTTAATATTTTTTATTCTTAAGCCAACTTCTTCATACACTTCTCTTTCAACACATTCTTCAAGACTTTCTCCCAAATCTACAAAACCTGCAATGGCAGTATATAAAGTTCTAATTTCATTGTTATGTCTTACTAATAGAAGTTCATTTTTATAAGTCACTATCACTAATATGCATGGTGACATTTTAGGAAAGTAATCTTTCGATGATGATTCACAAATTTTAGATAAATCTTCTTTAACACTTGTTAATTTGTTACCTGTTCTGGAACAATAGTTTTGGTTATAAATCCAATCAAATATTTGAAAAGCTCTACTCACTATTGTTAAGGACTCCTCATCAAGGTAGGGGTATAGTTCTTTTTTACTCAAATAGACTTGATCTTCATCGAGACTGTTTATTGTATTAGTGAGGAAAATAGAAGTGTCATCTAATTTAAAAATCTCATAAAAATTTTCTATTGAGTTTATGTTTGCATTGTTGTGTAAAAAACTATTTTCTCTCTTGTTAAATAATATTTTCTTGTTTTCGTTGATGCTTACAATTGAATCATTAATTTTGGGTATTTGTTTTATTGAAAAACTAGACGTATATCTTTTCATAATTAGTATAATGTAAACTTTTAAAAGTAAATTGGTTAGTACAATATTTAAAAGTTTCCTAGGGAATGCTCCAGATTGGTATAAATCGAGCATTATAGGTTTTCTTATTCTAAACCCACTCCTCTACTTTGGTCTAATTCATCTGGGTTATCAAAGCGGATTTATTTTGGGTTGGCTGCTTCTGTTGCAGTTTATTTATACACTAATATTTTCTATCCAATGCTATCCCCTGCAGCCAGGAGGTTTGCTAGCATTACAAGTTTTATTACTAGGACTTACTGGCCCAGAAGATGTAATGCATGAGATTGAAGAAAGTCTTGGGGTTCTCTTATTGCTTATTTATATGGTTTCTGCAATATTCTTTATGAAAGATTTATTAATGGTAATTTTTACCAAATTACTTAAAGCAATAAAATCTAAAATTTTCTTATCTTTGCTTTTTGTAATTTCAGCAGCTTTTTTATCTGCTTTTTTAGATGCACTGACAGTAACAGCTGTATTAATAAGTGTGACTCTAGGTTTTTACAAAATATTTGAGAGTAATTTTAAGAAAAATAATATCTCTGAGTCAGAATTCGATCAAGGAAAAGCATTTTTAAGAGACATCATTATGCATGGTGTCGTTGGTACTGCATTGGGTGGCGTTTGTACGATAGTTGGCGAACCTCAAAATTTAATAATTGCTCAAAAAGCAGGATGGCAGTTCATGGAGTTCTTCTGGAGAATGGCACCAGTTACCATGCCTGTACTATTCTTTGGTTTACTTAGCTGTATAGTTATTGAGAAATTTAAGATTTTTGGATACGGAGCTCCATTATCAGATACTTTAAGAATTAAAATTATTGAAAATGCAAAAGAAGAGGAAGCAAAAAGAACTTCTATGCAAAAATTACATCTTAATATTGAAGCATTATTAGGCATAAGCTTAATATTTGCCTTAGCATTTCACCTTGCTGAGGTTGGCATAATTGGTTTATTTTTGATGGTACTCTTAACTTCATTAAAGGGTATCACCCAAGAGCATCAATTAGGTGGAGCCTTTAAAGAGTCTCTTCCATTTACTGCTTTGCTTGTAGTGTTTTTTGTTATAGTTGCAGCAATTAAGTCACAAAACTTATTTGGTCCAGTTACAAGCAGTATATTGAATGATAACGTGTCTGCTGATTTGCAAGTTACTCTTTTCTTCCTTGCTAATGGCGCCTTATCAGCGATAAGTGATAATGTATTTGTTGCTACTGTTTATATGACAGAAATAGAACAATTTCTTAAAGCAGAGATTATTACTCGTGAGCAATTTGATAATTTAGCAGTTGCTATTAATACTGGAACTAATTTACCAAGTGTTGCCACCCCGAATGGGCAAGCAGCTTTCTTGTTTCTCTTAACCTCATCCTTGGCACCTCTTATTGGCCTTTCTTATGCAAGAATGGTTTATAAAGCCTTACCATATACAATTGTATTAACTTCTGTAGGTCTCTTAGCTGTAATCTATTTGCTATGAGTTTTGACAATCATAGATTTTGCATCGCTCCGATGATGAAAAAGACCGATCGTCATTTTCGTTTTTTAGCTCGCCAATTTACAAGAAAATCAATGCTTTATACTGAAATGATTCACTCAAATGCAATTTTAAAGGGAGATAAAAATAAACTTCTATCTTTCAGTGAGATTGAACATCCAGTTGGTTTGCAGCTCGGTGGATCAGACCCAGAAACACTCGCTCAAGCTGCTAAAATTGGCGAGGATTTTGGTTACGATGAAATTAATCTAAATGTAGGCTGCCCTTCAAAAAAAGTTAAATCTGGAAACTTTGGTGTTTTTTTAATGAAAGATATAGATCTATTGAGTTCTTGCATTAATGAAATGAAGAAAAATATTACAATCCCATTGACTATTAAATGTCGAATAGGTGTAGATCAATTTGAAGGAGAAGATTATCTTAAAGGTTTTATAGAGAAAGTGGCTGATGCAGGAATATCTTTATTTATAATCCATGCTAGGAAAGCTATAAGCGGTTTAGATACGAAAAGAAATAGGTCGATACCTCCATTAGATTATGATTTAGTTCACAAAATTAAGCTGTCATTTCCAGAATTAAAAATTGTAGTTAATGGTGGAATAGAAGAGATAGAAAATGTCAAAATACAACTCGATAGATTTGATGGAGTTATGCTGGGTAGAAAAATTTATTCTGATCCAACTTTTTTACTTAATGTTGATAGAGAAATATATTCTGAACAAAATAATTTAAATTTTAATGATGGTGTAAAAAACTTTATGTCTTATATTCTAAAGCTGTCAAATCCAAAGGATGTAAATCGATCAATAAATCACTTACTACAAATAATAAAGCGGGTTTCACAAACTAAAGATACTCGAAAGAAATTACTTTCCGGTCTCAAAAATGAAGAAATGATTCTTGAAGATATTTTTACTGACTTTCAGGAAGATCTTCTTCAAGAAGCTCAAATTCAAAATCCATAAGAAATTCATCTTCAACTTCTCCATCTAAGACAAGGTCATTACGCGACTGCATATATACATCCTTAACGAATTCATATTTATCGCCAACAATTAAATTTTCTGCTGCGAGGAGTCGTTCTCTTGTCTCTATTACATCAAGAGTGGTAAAAACTAACTTCATGTCAGCCTCATCGATAGCAAAATTACCTGAAAGATACCAGCTAGTTGGATACCCAGCTAAATCTCTTACAGTGGAGGGACCAACAAAAGGTACGAAAACATAAGGACCATTACTTACCCCCCAATATCCAAGTGTCTGCCCAAAATCTTCATCATGCCTTTCTAAGCCAACATTTGTTGCAAAATCAAATATCCCTCCAATACCAATAGTTGTATTAATGAGAAATCTGATTGTATCTTGAAAAGCAAGATTAATTTTTCCCTGTAAGATTTGATTAGCAATCGTATCTATCTCTGATAGATTATTAAAAAAATTGGAAATAGATCTTTTCAATAGTGCTGGTACATAATCTCTATAAACTTCAGCAGTAGGTTTAAGAAAATTAGTATCTAACTCGTCAGAAATAGTGAAAACAACTCTGTTTATACTTTCAAAAGGATCTTTATTTACCTCTGAATCTTCTTGCGGAAATATTGTGAAGCTTAAAAGTAGAATCACTATTATCTTTTTCATACATAGAAAAGTTTAATATATAATTGCACAGAACATGAAGTATTTAATAACTAGTGCTCTTCCCTACGCAAATGCGCCATTACATCTTGGACATATTTTAGAAATAATTCAAACAGATGTTTGGGTAAGGCACCTTAATTTAAAGGGTATAGAGGCTCATTATTTTTGTGCAAG
>MDSW01072466.1_pt1 | contig 15017 bp, 14 predicted proteins | sample 811171 | NCBI WGS metagenome assembly MDSW01 (sample SAMN05326641, study PRJNA326480) | marine metagenome | isolation source: seawater | place: Atlantic Ocean: North West | collected 2012 | reverse complement strand
GCCCACACCGCTAACCCGACGAGCGGTGATTTCTCAGTCACCACCAGCGCCATTCTCAAAGTTGTAGACGGCGAAGTTGTTGGCGCACTCAAGCAGGCTGGTCTTTCAGGAAATCTAGCCAAAGCGATGAACGGCAAGGTCATTCTGGGCAACGAAGTTCGCCGTCAAGGCTCCTATTCTTCGGGCAGCATGCACCTTCCGGATGTCTTGCTGTTGGACGGGTTGAGAATTAACCCAGCGTGACTTCTCAAGATTCTCTACGGGATTCTTTATGTCCTGTCGTCGTTGGTAAGATGTCCCATGGAGGTCAAGGGAGTGTCCAAACTTAACCAACCCGCACGAAAGCCCGCCGCCTGTTCTCCGTACAGGCCCCGAAAAACAACGCCTGTCGGAGGTATGCAGCATGTCCAATGACAAATACGCTGACTACGTCCAAGCTGTGCAAAAAGAATGCCCGGAGGCAGACGCTGGGGAAATTGCTGAAGCCTTTGCGAAGTACGAAGAAGAATTCTACATCCCTCCTCAGGATGCCATGCGCTCAGTTTTGCGCCGCTTCCAAAGTGGAACAACACCAACGCCAACCGGAGGTGGTGCCGCATCCACACGGCAAACGAAGAAGGTCGCCACCCTTTCGGAACTGACTGGAAGTGACCGAGATGTCGAAATTGAAGTCGCCATTGTTTCTCACAACATTCGTGACCAAATGATCCGGGGTGAAGAGAAGCAAATCGCCTTTGGAATGCTGGAAGACAACCCTTGGGAGGAAAACGGCCAGCGAACCCGCTGGGATTACAAGGATTGGGGGCCACATGCCAACCTTGCTTCGGGAAGCATCGTCCGAATTGAAGGAGCGAGTGTGAATGAATACAACGGAAAAATGTCCTTGAACATCAACCAGTCAACTCGAATTGTTGTCTTGAAGGAAGGCGTTGCTACGGCGGTGGCTTCCAATGACCCCATTGACATCAGCAACATTCCAAAGGAAGGTTACATTTGCGTGGTGGGTCGTGTTCTCGCTAGCCGCCCTGACCAGATTCACCGAAAGGACGGTTCAGGGTCCATTGACGTGGTTCGTGGACGCTTGGCCGATGACACGGGGACCATTGGGTTCCTTTCTTGGGAACCCTTTGACCATGAGGTCGGAAGCCTGGTGAAGATCGACGGTGCCCAAGTCCGAAGTTTCCGGGATACTCCGGAACTCAACTTTGGCCGAACCACGCGAATTGAAGTTTACCATGATGCCAACTTCGCTGACTTGGAGACGCTTTCCCAAAACACCCTCACCAACGTCGCTGCACTAAGGGATGGTTCTCGAGACGTTGATGCAGTGGTACAAATCACGGAGATGACCAAGCGTACCTTTGAGCGAGATGGAGAAGAGAAATTCCTCTGGTCCGGACAAATTGCCGACCCAACCGGTCGGTGCCGAATCAGCATTTGGGATGCTCTCCCGTTTGACGAAAATGAACTCCCTGTCACCGTTCAAGTCAAAGGTGCACGTGTCCGTGCGTGGCAAGGCATTCCCGACATCACGGTGGACAGTGCTGATCAACTTACAATGTTGGAGACTCCTCCTTGGGACGCTGAAATGGACTTAACAAACCATGCCGTTGAAGTCAAGTTGGCTGATGTGGTCGCCGGGCCAAGTCGCGTCGGAATGAAAACTCGGGGCATGCTCGTCAGCGTTCGTGAGGATTCGGGCTTCATCAAGCGATGCACCGATTGCCGAAGGGTTCTGAGGAACGGTGTTTGCTTTGATTGCGGTGAAAACGAGGGGACAGAGGATGTCCGCCTCCGCCTGGTCGTTGATGATGAAGGAGTAACCGCAGCCGTGTTGGTGAACAAAGATGCCTCCCTCGCCGTTTTGGGCATGGATCAAGAACAAATGCGCTCCAAAGTGGAAGAAGTGGGTGACCTCGGCTTCGTTCAGTACGTGCGAGAAATGATGCTCGGTCGCCGAATCAGTGTCTCAGGCCGCAGTATTGTTGATGATCAGGGCGCCATGGTGCTCGCTGATGGATTTGAGCTTGAGGAGCACGATGCTCAGATGAGGGCAAGTGAATTACGTTCGCAGTGGGGGTGGGCCTGATGGAGCGCGCACGCATTGCTCGCCAACCAGCCCATCTTCTCCTCGCCTCGGAGTTTGGAAGCGCTACCCTCCATGAGAAAGGCTCGGGTGAATACGACCCCTCCTTCGTCATCACCAAACTTGGTGCAAAGGTCAATCGAATCGTAGCCGCCGGTCTGCTCGAACGTCTGGAACTCCGAGAAACGAGCAACGGTTCTTCGTTGTACCAGGGTCAACTCCGCGATCCAACTGGACTGCACTATTTTTCGGTCGGAGAATACAATTCTGAGATGATGCAGGAACTTGCGCATCAATGGACTGAACGATTGAACGACGGTGAACCACTGCTGGTGATGATGACTTCGAAGACCCGTTGGTATCAGACCGACGAAGGGGCCGTGTACACTTCCCTTCGTCCCGAAGAGGCCTGCGTGGTCAAGCGAGAAGTGTATGCCAATTGGCTGCTCGATGCCTGCGAAGCAACGATGGCGAGGATGAATCAATTCACGGCTTCATTGGAGGTTGAACCCACCCTCGATGCGTATGCAAGGACAAGCCTACCTGCTAGTTTACTCGCTGCCCGAAACCATTACGGAGAGGTTGATCTCGAACCTTTCAAACTCAACCTCATGCAAGCGCTGGACATTGCTGAAGGCCGAATTGAGGCTGCGACCACGCCACCCCCCGTCATGACGCTCCCCGATGGTGGGGATGACGCTCCATCGGGCGATGATGCCTCGGGCGTGGATGCTTTCCTCATCCAAGCCATCGGTCATTTGGACCAAGGCGAAGGCGTCACCTTTGACACCCTTCTGAAGAATGCCGTTGCACGTGGTTTTGTCCGTGAAGTGGCCGAAGCGAAACTGGACGATATGTTGGACACGGGTGTCCTCGAGGAACCTCGTTTCGGATGGTTCCGACTCGCTCCATCCGAGTGAATCACATCCAACACATTCAAGTCCTTCTCACGCTGTGGGGAGAACAAGGGTAAGACATGGCTGGAATGGATTTCTTTATTCGGCCCGCAACGGGTACATCAAGTTCAGATTGGGTTCGAATTGCGAACGCTGACATCAAAGTACGAATGACCCGTCGCCTTACACGAACGGTGGTCCGTGGCCAAGAAGGCGATGATTTGCACGATGAAGGCTCAGAGTCAACCATGTACACCGTCCGAGGTGAACTCTCCATTGACGAGTACAAGCGAATCGTTGCGATGTTCCGAACGGGTCAACCTTACATTCACGATCCGTTCGAGGAGCGAGACGTCAAGGTCATCTTCGCTGTGATGGAATACGACAGTTCCAACGAAGGGTTCCATTTCGAGTTGCTCGAAGACGTGATTTGAGGAGGCTTGCACCATGCGCGCACTGGGGGAAAAGCAAGAACTCCTCTATGTCATTCGTACCATGGACGTGCTGATGTCTTCGGGGGTCGGTCTTGAAGCCGCCATTCACACCATCGGCCGAGGTGGCTATGGCATCATTTCAGAAGATTTCTCTCAGATGATGAAGCGCCTCCAGAAGGGAACGGGTGGCGGTCTTGACAAGGAACTCAAGGCCATGATGAAGAAAGCAGAGTCCGCTGGATACAAACGTCTCCTCAACACGCTTTACACCAACGTCACTCAAAACACCGACTTGGTGGAGACCCTCAAAAAGCAGGGCACTCGGATGGAAGAGGAGCGTTCTGAGGCCGTTGAAAAGTACATCGAAGAACTTGGCGGCGTTCCCGAGACATTGCTTTCTATAGGGATGATAGGGCCAATCATTCTCTCCATTGTTGGGCTCGTCCCTCAGCTGATGTCCGGCGATCTTGGTGCATTCATGTCCTTGCCTGATTCCGCTGTCATCAACAGCGTGGTGAACATGGGGTTGATTGTGACCCTCATTGGAATGGCATTGGTCGGCTTGAAAGCGCACACCAAAGACCCTGGCTTGTGAGGTGAATGGATGATTTTTGGAATTCTTGAGTCTTTCAACGAGTCGCCACTTCTCCTCTACCTCGGCGTCATCTCCATCGCCTGCATCGGTGGTGGAATTCCACCCATGATCGAGCGTCGTCGCCGCCGTTCGATTGAAAACCAACTTCCCACGTTCCTTGAGGCCCTTTCCGATTCGGTCGGCGCAGGTCGTGGTTTGCAAGAAGCCATGATGGAGCAATCTGAATCCAACGATGGTTTGCTGGCTTCTTTGTTGGCTGAAACCCTCAAGGAAGCCCACGCTTCCTCGTTTGAAGCGAGCCTCTCTGCCTTCGCTGCCAAGACCCGCTCAAGCCAAGTTCAGCGCGTGATGATGCTCATCGAGACCGCCATTCAACAGGATTCATCGCTGCGTGAAATTCTCTCTGACCTGAGCAGGGATTACGAACGGCTCAACGATTTGATGAACCAACGGGAGACTGAACTTTCCGGCCGTGGCATGCTCATTATCATCTTTGTCAGTGTTGGCTTACCTGTGCTCATCGCCTTCATCGTGGGCCTGTTTGCTCCGGCAAGCAAAGGCTTCCAAATCACTTCGTTCAACCAGACATTCAGTTTGTTTTTCGCTGCCGCATCTGCGGTGGCCGTCGGTGTATCCGGTCGCATGATGGGCCGCCTCAAGGACACCTTGTGGTGGCTACCGATGTGGATGACGGTGTCAATGGGCCTCTACCTCGGGGCCGTCAAAGCAGTAGGAGGTTAAAGCATGTCAGAACAAATTCTTGAGCAATATGGCCGCGTAACAATTTACACCGAAGCGAACCACCCCTCTCCGATTTACCACGTTGATGGTGATATTCAGCCCAATCCCTACGGTGACCTTGCGGCCCTTTTCGAAGACGATGCGCTTGAAGAAGTCATGTACAACGGAGGCACGCAATGCGTGAAAGTTGCACATCGGAATCATGGCATGTGCCGCACCAACATATGGATTGACGACGAATCGGGCTTGCAGATCGCCAAAAACATCGCTTCGTTCACCAACGTTCCCCTCGGTGATGGACCAGGGCTTGTACCCATATTCGACGGACGTCTGCCCGACGGTTCACGTGTGAACGGAACCATCCCACCCGTTTCTCCAGACGGGCCAACCCTGACGATTCGTAAGTTCAAGGAAGACCCACTGACCATGATTGATCTGGTGAATTTTGGAACCGTAAATTCCCGCCTCGCCGCCATGATGTGGGTGTGGATAGAAGGCCTTGACAGCCGTCCAGCCAATTTCGTCATTGCTGGAGGAACAGGTTCTGGTAAAACAACCACGCTGAATTGTTTGGGGATGTACATTCCATGGTCGCGTCGTTTACTCACCGTGGAAGACACCGCTGAATTGCAAGTATACCATGACCACTGGCTCCGAATGGAGACGCGCCGGGAACGGCCCGACGGCACCCCCGAAGTTGACATGAACGATTGTTTGAAATCGAGCTTGCGTATGCGTCCTGACCGAATCATTGTCGGTGAAGTCCGCGGGCCAGAGTGTGCCACGCTGCTTACCGCCATGAACACAGGCCACGATGGTTCCTTTGGTTCACTTCACGCCAACACGGCTCAGGAAACCGTGACCCGTATGATCAACCCTCCAATGAGCGTCCCCCCCATCATGCTCAGCGGGCTTGACCTCATCATCATCCAAGCACGATTGCACGTCAACGGAAAGACCGCTCGAAAGATCACTGAGGTTGCTGAGGTTGCGGGAATGGAAGGGGACAAACCACGTTTGAACGCCATTTGGAAGTACAATGCGGCGACCGATCAAATCGAAGAGACGGGGATTCCGTCCAAGTTGCGCGAGACCATTTGCAACGCTGCAGGCGTCACACCGGACGTCTTCGAACGGCATGTTTCTCAACGGCAAGCCATCATTGAGGACCTCTGTGAACGAGGTATTTCAGACATTCAAACCGTCACCTCGGTGGTTCAGAATTTCTATGCCCAACAGCACTGATTCATCCGTTCAGTCGGTTGAGCAATTCATCGATGCGGTCAATTTTGCCTCGTACCCGAGCAATGTTGTCCGACGCGTCCGAGACCGATTCAGCCACGGCTTCTTCCTCTTCCTGAATGGCATCGGGCTTTGGTTTGAAACTCGCTGCAAGTGATTTGAGTTCGGTCACGATGGCGTCAACTTCTGTTTCAGTGACCAAGACGCCTGGAGCGATGCGTGGGATTTCACTCGGAGAGAGGTAGCCCAACTCGGCTCCAAGGATGCCGGCACAGGCCAAGATACGGGGTCGGAGCGTACTGGTGTTGACGTTGTAACCCTTTGATTCAAGGAAGCGAATCACGAGAGCTTGTTGTGCATCGTCGAAACCATCCTCTCCTGATTCAAGAATGGTTTGGACCAATTCCTCAAACGAGGCAATGTTTCGCTCGAGGCGTTCAATCGTTGACCGTTCAGATTCGGGCATGTGGACTGCACCTCGGTGGAGAATGCGGAGCATACGCTGGCGCCGTTGGACCACTGGGTCGTGAAGGGCTTGCGATTCTGCAATCTCGATGTGAAGGTCAAACAAAGCGTGCAATCTGCCGGAGACGCTTGGAACCCTCAGGTCAAGATTGAGTTCACGCCCCTCCTGCTCAAAGGCCATGCGGGCCTTCACGATGTCATCTTGATGCAGAGCGAGGATGTTTTCCAACCGGTCCCGTAGGGTGCTGCGAACTTCTTCAAATCGGCGCAAGGCTTCACGCTCGCTCCAAGACTGGGGCATGGCGGTGGCGGCCGTCGTTTCGTTCTGCACACGGTAGTCAAGTTCCATGATCATCTTGGCTACAGCTTGGTGTACTGGAGGTAAATCAGTAGCGAAGCCTTGGCTTCGCAGGGATTGAATAAACGCCTTCATGTCGTCTTGGTTGGTGGTGGAACTCACCATGAGGAAATCTCGGGCGAATGAATGAATCTCTGCGGTCCGCTCTCGGAGTTCCATGAGCGCCGTTTCGGTCTCGAGGCTGTGAACTTCAGCACCGCCTGTCTCTTGAATCATTGGAGGGACGGATGGCGAAACCGTTTCTTGTTCAGGGCGAAGTTGAGCCTCCACTCTGGCGTCAACGTTGGAATCTGAGACATCGTGGCCGATGTTGGTGAGGTCCTCGCGAAGGGCGGTCTCTTCCTCGTACGTCCAGCCTTCGTCGTGTTCTTCCACGAACGTTGCGACCGTTTCGTCCATGGTGTTTGCGCGCACCTGGGCCACCGGTGTAGGCATTGATGGGAGATTGACCTTTCCTCGTGGTCTGCGCAAGCTCTTCTTGACTTTCCCCCATGCATTCTCTTGGGATGCCAACACGCCGGCGACTCGGGCGAGCAGGGTTTGTTTGTTTCCGGAGAGCGCGAGCTCCAAATCTCTGCACATGGCGTGCAAATCATCTCGCGTCATGTCGTCAAGACGTTCGACCGCAAGGGACTTTGGATCATGGTTCAGGTGGAGGAATAAGCGTTGGCGTCTGGCTTTGATTGAGCCCGATTTCTTGATGCCAAACACCCCGAGTATTTCGCCGAGTTCACTGTTTGGGATGGTGCGAAGACCAGCCGGTGAAAAGTCCCAATCTGGGAATACAAGGTGTTGAATCAAACGAGCACGAAGGGCTTCAACGGGCCCTGCTTTGGAGATTTCATGCTTTTGAGCGAGCGTTTTGAGCGCGTCAAATCGGGCTTGGTAAAGTTCACCCAACATCGCCGACGTGTCCATTGGTACCTCACCTCTACGGCTTTTGCCGCATTGAAAGCATATATGTCTTCGCTGTCAAACGGAGTAGAGGAAGCCTGTTCTTGCAGGGCTTTGGCGGGGCGGGAGACCAATTAATCGTCCAGGTCCATCAAGCGTGGTCTGGGTTCCATGAAGCTGTCTGGCATTCCCGGAATGTTTCGCTTTGTTGCCTCATGGTCGGTGGTCATCACGCTGAGGAGGTCCATGAATTCCTTCAGCAAAGTGACGAGACCCATCTGACTGTTTTCTGGCTGAACAATTCGTTCGCAGGCAGCGGTTACTGTTCCATCTGAGGTGAGTGTTTCGATCAACATTTCCACCCGAGGGCCGCTTTTGTGAGCCGCTCGTTTTTTGTTGGGATTCACCAAAGTGTTCAGGAGTGTCTCATCGCCCTCTTCTGAGGCCTTCTTGAGGAACGTTGAGATCTTGCGTTGTTCGATGTAGGCTCCCACGATGGGCCTCAATTTCGGGTCAATGCTTTCCATCAACGAAGCTTCAAGACGGTAGGCCAATTCAGCGCTCGGGTCAAGCATCTCCTTGACGCTGGCTTTGGGAAACCCCTGGCGCGAGACCAGGATGGTGAATCCATGCAAGGGAGGAGGGATAAATCGTTCTCGATTGTTTTCGGTTCGGTCCCGTTGAAGTCCGAGGGTATGCCGGCGCCCCTTCATACGATGGCCTGCGTGAATTGCCCTCGGAACGATGAAACCGTCGAGGTTACCTTGCAATCGCTGGTCTTCAACCCACGGCCAAATCTCTTCCTCATCAAGTTCTGCAACGGCCGCTTCTGCCTTGAGTCGCTTTACCGTCTCCTCCATCCATTCCAGTTGAAGGTCGGGGCGCATCCGCTTCATCTGCCGCTGCAGCAATTCATGGTCGCAGAGAACAAAAGCTCCTTGTTCGAGGTACTCTGGTTTGTCATCCGAAACCAGCACCCACGTCGGTTCCTTTCTCGACAAAAGGCCGACGATGCTCAAGCCTTGAACATCGTACTTTTGCCAGTCCAATGCGCTCATGGCGACGATGTCGCCCGTGCCTCCTTTGAGGGTTTCAATCGCCGTTTCCATGTGCGGCAATTGCTTGAGGAGAAGGTCCCGGTTTTTGCCATGGGTTTGCACGGCGCGTTCAATGTGAAGGCGAACGCCATCGTTGCGTGAGGGCGTGGTGAGAATCACGAGACGCTCACTGGTTTCCATCGTTTCACCTCGGCGAGGGTCGCCCCTCACGGGTTAGGGGCGGTGACGACCGGTTAAGAAGCCCACCCTCGTAGCCTAGGTTGTGCGCAGCAATGTTGAGACGCTTAATTCCGCACTTGAGCGGATGCGTGGCGAGGTCAATCAAGCCCTTCATGACCTCATTCAATCCGAGGTCCAAATGGGGGCTGGCGAGGTTGCATTGGAAGCCGGAAGGGTGTTGAACGCCGGTGGAAAGCGACTGCGCCCTCTTCTTTTCCTTCTGGCCTACCAACTTGCAGGCGGTACGAAACAAGACGACGTCATGCCACTCGCTCTTGCCTTTGAGTTGATTCATACCGCTACGTTGGTCCACGATGACATCAACGATGAGGCACAGCAACGCCGAGGAATCCCCACCATCCACGCCCAAGCCGGGCAAGCAAAAGCGGTCATCGCTGGTGACTGGTTGTTTGTCCAAGGCTTTGGCCTCGGAGGTCGTTATTCGGAGCAAATCGTCTCCGTTATCGCCCGATGCTGTGCGAACATTGCCGTTTCTGAATTTCATCAACTCGATCATGTCCTGAACCTAGCGACCTCACCAGAGGATTACTTGTCCATTGTGAAGGGCAAAACCGCAGGCCCATTTGCCTCAGGTTGCTACGCAGCTGGTCTTGTGGCTGGGCTTGAAGATGAACAGGCCAAAGCTCTGGAACGTTTTGGAATGGAACTCGGTATCGCTTTCCAACTCGTCGATGATATCCTCGACCTTCGCGGTGATGAACGCATGGGGAAACCGCGGGGTGCAGACGTCTACGAAGGAAAGATGACCCTCCCCCTCATTCACGCACTCACCCTTTCCCATGGAACGCACAGGCAACGCCTTTCAGAACTTATTGAATCCTTTACCGATGATGATTTCGATGAACTGATGGGCCTTCTTGAACGCTCAAGCAGCATGGAGTATGCTGAAATTCTCGTGCGAACCCATCTTGAACGCGCTCAAGCAGAACTCAACCGTTTCCCCGACAGTGAAGCCAAAGAGATGATGCTGCTCATCACCAACATCGTCAAGGATCGGCATGCCTGAGGCTGGCTTGACGATTTGGTGGATTTTGAATCAAGGCAAATCAAGCCATGGACCCGTGGCTGCATCGGTGTGTTCAAGTGATTTGACGACCCCGTGGGTCTCATGGGAGGGTCCATTCGCCGAGACGACGAAGCGGTCAGCCCAGTGATTGCGACTGTTCTGCTGCTTGCCATTACGGTCATGCTTTCCAGCATGGTTTTCGTGTTGATGCAGGGTGCCTTGACCACGGTTGAGAAATCCGCTCCTCAAGCCACGGTCAGTGTTCGAGGATTGGACAACGGCTTCCATGTGGTTCGAATCACGAGCCTTGACCAATCCATTGACCCTGGGCGCCTACAGTTTGATCTCCTTCCAGCCAACACCACGGAAAACCTCCCCATACGTGGCCAGGTCTCGGATGCCGACGTCTATGGCGTGATTGGTACCAACATTTCATTCCACGACCGGGATGCAGGGTATTCGGTCACGCAGGGCGATTACTTCGTCATCGATTCCCAGACGATTGGAGCAAACGATGGCACCTGGCGCTTCCGCCTTGTCGATGAGACATCAAGTGCCTTGATCGTGGATGTTTCCCTGCCCGCTATGTCGTGACTTCACCCACCAATAAAGGACATCTCGACCTTTGGTTGGTGTTCCTCTATGGTCGCTCTGTCCACTGAATAACGGTCGTCCCGACGCTCCCAAATGCTACGGATGGCAAGCGACAACGCTGCCTCGTCTGCTCCCATTCGTAGCAAGCCCCTGAGGTCATTGCCCTTTGATGAGAACAAGCAGGTGTACAGCGAACCGTGCGCTGACAAGCGAGCGCGTGTGCAATTCCCGCAAAAGGGGTTGGTCACGGATTCAATGAACCCGAACTCAGCCCCTGCCTTGGTTTTGTACCTCCGGGCAACCTCGCCCTTGTGCTTTGGCTTTTCAGGAATCAACGCCCCGTATTGCTCTTCTAGCCTTCGCCGAATTTCGGCACCAGAAACCACCTCGTCAAAGACCCAGGCGTTGGTGTTTCCTACGTCCATGTACTCAATGAATCGAATCGAAATGTTTCGTTCAACGCAAGCCGCTGCTAATTTCAGAATTTGCTCTTCATTGATGTTTTTTTGAACCACCGTGTTCACTTTGACTCCCAATCCTGCTGACAAAGCATGGTCAATTCCTTCCATTATGTCATCTGGCGTGTGCTGGGTTGTATCGGCCATGGCTTGAAACACCGTTTGGTCCATGGCGTCCAAGCTCACCGTAACGCGGTCCAAGCCTGCTTCTCGAAGTCCAACCGCATGGCTTTTGAGAAGGACGCCATTGGTTGTCAATGCCAAATCCAAATCAGGACCAACCTCACGAATCATGGCAATTAAGGTGGTGATGTCCCTGCGCAAAAGGGGCTCACCGCCTGTGAGCCTTACTTTGCGAAGTCCGGTAGGAAGCAGGGCACGTACCACCGTTGTGATCTCTTCATAGGTCAGCAAAGCCTCGCGTTTCAGAAAATCATGTTCAGGTCCAAAATGCTCACGAGGCATGCAATACGTGCATCGAAAGTTGCAGCGGTCTGTGATGGATATCCGAAGGTCATGCAGTGGACGCTCATGTCGGTCCACCAGTCGCATGATTCGGTGACCGCTTACCGGTTCTTGAACCTGTATTACAAGGGTTCATGGGTTAGTGAGCCGAGGAAGGTGCATGGACAGGACGGGGATGGGCCGCCGTTCCGCCCCTGTAAAGGAAGAAGTTTCTTCCTCCGCATTACGGGTTAAATCCCGAGGAGGATTGTCTATAGAAAAGATTCCATGGCGGCTACCCCCTTCAAAGAGCCATGCCATCCGTTGGCTGGCTTTGGCGGCCCAATCTGAGCAAAAAGTAGTGATTCACAACCTTGCTCATGCTGGTCAGGACATCCTTTCCATGCGCCGGTGCTTGGGTCAATTGGGAGTTCGTATTACCGATCTGAACGACCTCGGAGAAGCCTTGGTCAGCGGAGATGATTCTTCTGTGAATCCCCCTCAAGGAACCGTTTCTTGGTGCGTAGAGGGCGTTGGTGTGACCGGATTGAAACTTCCCACCAGCGTTCTCGATGCTGGGAATTCAGGCACAGCACTCCGCATCTTGATGGCCCTTTGTGCGCGACTAAACGGCCCAGTAACCGTTGACGGGGATGCTTCGTTGCGTTCGCGTAACCACGACGTTTTGACGGGGGCTCTCCAACAACTTGGGGTGAAGGTCTCTCGCATCGAGGGCGGTGAAAACCTCCCTCTTCGCCTCGAAGGTCCATGGAACCCCACGGGTTCGCTCACTCTGGACATCTCCACTTCAAGTCAACCAACAACGGCGCTTTGCCTCGCTGCTGCAGCCCTCCCCACGTCAATCAAACTTGAAAATCAGGGCATTGGTGTCTCTTTGCGGCACAGTGAACTCACCAAACTCCTCTGCGAACAAACCGGTGCTTCATCCTCCATCCATGAAGGTGAACTGCATCCTTGGACGCCAAAAATTGACGGCTCTTCCACCGTTCTGCCGCCAGATGCTTCCATGCTTTCCTTTGCTTTCCTTGCGGCCAAGGTGGCCGAATCTGTGGATGTTGAACACCTTCCGGAAATACGAGATGCATTGGGCCATGAAGTGCTGTTTGAATTCGCTCCTTTCTTCGGTTTGCAGCTGAAGGATTCCACCATCACCAATGTGTCCGGTGGCCAACCCGCCATCGTTGACCTTCGGCATGGAAACGATTTGATCACGCCCGTCGCAGCCCTGCTCGCCCTTGCAAAAGGCGGAGAAATCATCGGGGCTGAGCATGCGGCCTACAAAGAAACAGACCGAACCATCGGCACGGTGGATTTGCTCAAGCAATTTGGTCTCGATGCTTCCTTCGCCGATGGACGTCTTGTCGTACCGGGTGGCCAACGGCTTCGTTCCCCAGAAGGGCTGGTGGAGACTTACGGCGACCATCGCATGCAAATGACGGCCCTCGTGCTGGCCATGGGTTGTGAACGGGACGTCTTGATCGAAGGGGCCGACCTGCACGAAGTTGCCGACCCTGAGGCGGTTCAGCGTTGGCAGGCGGTTGGAGTGTCGATTGAGCCTCTTCTCAAGCAAATTGAATGAATCAACCGTGCCGCCCGAAATGATGGTCAAGACTGTCGATTGAGATTCGCAGTGAAGTTGGGCGTCCATGGACGCACGCCCATGGATTCGGGATTCGTCGCATGTCGTCCAGTAGCCTCCGCATTTCAGGGAGCGTCAAGTTGTCGTTGGCTTTTACCGCCCCACGGCAAGCGTTCATGAACGCAATATGGTCCTTTTTGGCTTCAAGTGTTTCAAGCGGTCCACCGTCCTGGGCCAAATCCTGCAGCAAATCAAGGAAGAAGCGTCGGATTTCCTCTCCCTCCAGGAGCCGAGGTGAAGCCGTGAGCATCCACGAACCGTTCGTTTCTTCCAAGTGGAAACCAAGCTCGTTCAACCGCTTGTGGTGGGCATCAACCAAGGCAGATTGACGTGCATCAAGGTCCAATTCAAGTGGGCTTAGGCGCTGTTGCGGCTCCCATGCTTGTCCACTGTGCCGGAGCCGTTCGTATCGAACCCGTTCGTGGAGGGCGTGTTGGTCGATGAGCAACAACTCGTCTTCGGCTTGAACCAGAATGTAGGAGTCGGCAAACTGGGCCAACGGTTCCATGTGTGGAAGGTCGTTGAGTTCACCCTCAAGCGGTTGCTCATCGCTGGGGCGCGCCGTGTGGCCACAACCTGCGTGGCGATGCAAATCCCGTTCCGCCGATGAGAGGGCGGCTGAAATCGGCGCACTGGCCATATCTGGCAGGACCGATTGACCCAACGGTGAGGCTGAAACAGGCCGTTCCTTTGGTTGCACCCTTTCCTCCTCTGCCTCATGGCCCACAAGGTTCAGTTGCTTTCCGGCTGCCACGGCCCAAGCGGGTGGTTTCACGACGGGGGACGGTTTGCTGGATGTGTCAAGGGTTGGTAATCCTGCGGCCGATGAGAGGCGGTTCACCTCTTGCACCTTCGGATCTGGATTTAAGTAAGTTTCAACTGGCTTGATGCCCTGCGCAGACGAAAGCCCTTGAAGTCCGGGAATTCCACCGGTCGCATCGGGTTCGGTGGGTATGGCTTCAAGGGTGTGAGCAATGGCTCGTTCAAGGCGCTCAAGCACCCGCCATGAATGCCTGAGGCGCACTTCTCGTTTGGTGGGGTGGACGTTGACATCGACCTCGTCTGGCGGGCATTCAAGGTTCACCACCGCCAAGGGGTGGCGGCCTTGCATGAGTCGGGTTTTGTAGCCTCGACGTATGGCTTGAAGAAAGGGCCCCGCCGCCACTGGTCGGTGGTTGATGAGCACGTGGATGTCATCTCCTTTCCCACGGGTGATGTCAGGGGTGCTGATCCAACCGCTCCAACGCTCTTGACCGGGGGCATCTTCATCCTCAATCGGTTGGTTGAGAGGAACAAGTTCGGTGGCTTGCGCTCCCATGATGTCGTACAGCCGGTCGAGCATGTTGTCGGTCGCCGGTACGTTCAGCAGGGTTCGACGCTCCGTTTTCAGGTGGAATCCGCATTCCGGATGGGCCAAGGCATGGTCAACCACGACGTCGACAATGCGGGCCGTTTCGGTTTCAGGTCGGCGTTGGAACGCCAAACGAGCCGGAGTGTTTTGGAACAGGTGTTCAACTGAAATCACGGTCCCTTGGGCCATCCCAATCGGTTCAACGCCAGATTTTTCCCCGTCTTCCATCACGATGGTTGCGCCCTGTTCACCGGCGGGTTTGCTCGAGATCTGCAACTTTGACACCATCCCGATGCTGGCCAAGGCTTCACCTCGGAAACCCAGAGATACAATGGAGGCAAGGTCCTCTTTTGAGCGCAATTTGGAAGTTGCATGGCGGTCAAGGGCCAAAGTGAGGTCGCTGTGGTCAATCCCGCTTCCGTTGTCTTCCACGGTCAATCGGTCAAACCCTCCGCGCTCAACCGTGATGACAATGGAGGTCGAACCTGCATCGAG
>MDSW01017908.1_pt1 | contig 15018 bp, 12 predicted proteins | sample 811171 | NCBI WGS metagenome assembly MDSW01 (sample SAMN05326641, study PRJNA326480) | marine metagenome | isolation source: seawater | place: Atlantic Ocean: North West | collected 2012 | reverse complement strand
TCACATGCAGAATCTGCCGATCGCGAAACGATTGCAAGCCACGACCAATCCGACATACTACCCGCCTCATCGGAGTCAGCTTGAAGGCTCATTGATACTTTTCGTGTCGAACACAATTCCCATTGGAGAATAACAATGTCTGACGTGCGCAGCGGTGCTGTCACTTTGAAAGGAAACCCTGTGGACCTTGCCGGTGCGGCACTGGAAGCAGGCGGTGCTGCTCCGGATTACTCTCTGCAGAGCAACGGTCTTGAGGAAGTCAGCCTGGCGAGCAGCGAAGGCAAAACGCGAATCATCGCGACTGTTCCGTCGCTCGATACCGGCGTCTGCCACGAGGAAACTCACAAGTTCAATCAGGCTGCTGGTGAGCTGGACGGCGTCGAAGTGCTTGTTGTCAGCATGGACCTGCCATTTGGCCAGAAACGCTGGTGTGGTGCTGAAGGAGTCGAAAATGTGCAGACACTAAGTGCTCATCGGTGCACCAGGTTCGGTGAGGATTACGGAGTTCTCATCAAAGGTGGTCCTTTGGATCGATGCCTTGCTCGGGCAGTATTTGTCGTAGGATCTGACGGCAGCCTGAAGCACGTGGAGTATGTTTCAGAAATCACTGAGCATCCCAACTATGATGCTGCTCTGGCCGCGGCGAAGTAGTGTCGGATTGAGATCTGGTAACAAAAAACGCCGCCCTGCCGGGCGGCGTTTTTTTGTGCACTAACTGTAAGCTGTCGACTTATTCGTAAATTGGCAGAAACGTATTGAAGGCCGCTTCGCCGAAGTCGCCGGGGTCATTAAATCGTCGCCCCTGATTGAGTCCGGAAATCGCTGCCATTTGAGCATCGGTCAATTCGAAGTCGAATACGTTGATGTTCTCTGCCATCCGGTCCGCTCTGGATGTCTTGGGGATCACGGCGGTGCCCCGCTGAACGCCCCATCGCAACAGGACCTGAGCAACTGTTCGTCCTGTTGCCTGAGCGATTTCGAGCACCACGGGGTTCTCCATGACAGCTTCGGACGGATCGGCCATGCCGAGGCTGAAGTAGCTTTGTGCTCCCAGAGGAGAGAACGCGGTATACGCAATCTTCTCCTGCTGGCAATATCGCAGCAGTTTATCCTGTGTGAGATAGGGGTGGCTTTCAACCTGCAGGACTGCCGGCCGAATTGAGGCATGGCACATGAGGTCGCGGAGCTGGCTTGTGCCGACGTTGCAGATGCCGATGTTGCCCACGAGACCCGACTTGGCGAGTTCCTCCATCGCCTGCCATGTTTCACTGAGCGGGACGGCCGCTTCCTCAATCACGGGGTTCGGTGATGCTGGATCAAAGAACCAGCCAGGAGGATAGTTCTTCTCAAACGGGACAAATCGCTGAGCGATTGGAAAGTGGATCAGATACAGGTCCAGGTATTCCAGACCGAGGTCCTGAAGCGTCCGTTCACACGCAGGTCGAACGTGCTCTGCGGCGTGGTATGTATTCCAGAGCTTGGAGGTAACCCACAGGTCGTCGCGATCGCACAGGCCATCTGAGATCGCTTTTGCGATCCCCTGCCCCACTTCCTGTTCGTTGCCGTAGTCACATGCACAATCGAGGTGTCGGTATCCTGTTTTGATGGCGTCGTAGCAGACCTCGGCTGTCTGGTCCTGCTCGACTTTCCAGAATCCAAATCCAACTTTCGGAAGCTGTGCTCCCCATTTCAGTCCAATTGTTTCCATGCGTTCGAGATGTTCCTGTGGTGTCGAGGACGGTGGGGCTGGAAGAGCAGCAGTTTCTGGTGCCGGTTGTGCTTCTACAACTGGTGACTGCTCAGGTGGTTCAGATTTCTTAGCGGCAGCGCGACGCCTCTTCTTTTGCGCAGCCTTCTTCTTTTTGGTGGAGCGACCGGGCTGCTTAGAAGTGGCCTGCTGAGTTCGTCGTTTTGAACTGCGAGGTCCGGCTTTCTTTTGTGCTTTGGTTTCCTCCGCCGCTTCCTGTGACTCATCCTTTTGCCTTGCCGCCTTCCTGCGGCCTTTGCGAGAAGGTTTCTTTTGAGTTGAGTCCTGCTCCGGACTGTTTTCCCGAGCAATATCAAACAGCATCAACTGTCCCGGTAACGGGGGCTTTTCGAGTTGCTCGTCAGAAGTTTCTTCACTCACGGAAAGCAGCCTGTGATCCGTTCTGATAATCCCGAGTCTTCTGTCGGCACCGAGTGCACGTGACTCTGCCCGGATTCTAGCCACGTGGAATGTGAGATCTCCACGGTTTGGCGACTGCCGCTGAAACGAATTCTGAATTCCGAGGGATGAGGACCCTCGAATTTCGCGCGTCACTCTTTGTTGTCGCTTGCGGAGCCACTTACCAGAGCGTTTCCATTTCACCGCTTTGCGTGTGCAGCAGGCGACCGGGACCTGTTCCGCTGGGAGGTTCTTTCAGAATCCTCAGCCAGATGCGATATCCGTGTGCCATCCCCTCGAAGGAGATATGCTGTGCAAGTTCGTCGTCGTCAGCGAGGGCTTCGGACTGCCAGTAGATTGTCGGAGTTTCGTCGAACAGATTCATCACGTGGACGATATCCAGCTGAACCTGCAACGGGAGCTGCCGACCATCCATCGGACCCCCGACGACCTCGGTGGCCGATACAAAGATCGACACTTCCCACTCATTGTCCTGGGAGTTCTGATAGAAGTGACAGCCGATCGGAGCGTGAAATTCGTCGGCAACAATCCCGCGAGCTGCATCATTGCTGAGACGTCTCAGCCATGCGGGGGGGCGTTTCACTTGTGTAGGACGGTGACTCATATGATTCGCGGGGCTGGGAGCACCCGATCGGTGGAAGATTTGTTGTGGCGTGCATCTTTTCTGGAGCAGTGCCGAATCTGTATCTCGAAGCAGCAGCTGTCAGTAACGCATAGGTTGATTTGCCCGGCAGGCACTCACAAGAAAAATCCTCATTTTTGCCGGGAGGCTGGTTTTGTTGGCGATTCGTCGGCCACGTAAGCGTTCCATCTGATAGAAGTGGTTCCTCAGGGCAGGCCTGAGCAGTCGCAGGCCGGACAACCGCTCACACCGGGCCGGAGGGTGTTGAAATGCGAGTCGTGATTGCTGTTCTGTTGCTGACAATTGTTCCGGCACGAGGCCAGACTACACTCCGCGGCCGCGCTGCTGACGTCATCCAACTGGCTCGTGGCGAACGGCTCTTCGGGGTCTCGCTGGGTCCCGCAGCTCCGGGAGCTCGCGAAGAACGTGTCCTGCTTCGCGCGGCATGGCTGCAGGAGAACCTGCCGGAGCTTTACGAAGCAGCGTTGAAGCAGCAGGAAACAGCAGAAGCCAGCCCACTCCGGAAACAGCTTGAAGATCACATCGAGCAACTGCGAGCGGCTCCTGAACCAGACATCCATCGGATCACATTCCTGGAAGAACGTCTGCTGATCCTGTTTCCGGAACTCGCAGACAGACCACCTCTGCCGGATGTTGTTGTTTTAACGATTCCTGCCACCCAGATTCGGCAGCGACTCAACAAACGAGGACCGTTTCGACAGGCGGCCGGACTGGCAATCCTTAATGGACTGGAGACCGCTGAAACCGGAACACCCACAGAACTGAATCGAGCGTTGGAAGCCATCAATCCCACACAACTGATTCGTCGACTGCCCCCATCCGGCCAGCAGGCAGACAGAGCTGTTCTGAATCAGGTTCTCCTGCAGGCAGACTGGCAACTCGGCGAAACGGAGAAGCTCATACTGCAAAGCGGGCAGTACATCTCAGAGAAGAACGCCGAACGGGATATGGCGGCGGTCGCCATGAAGATGATGACGAGTCAGGTTCAGGGACAGTTGCAGCAGCTTCTGCGGGAGGCAAATGAAGGTCCCGGTGCTCGTCGGTTTCAGGGCGCGGCACGAAGCGGTGCACTGCCTCAGACACTTCCGGCGGCAGCTATCAACCAAATCGGCGATAAGGCGGACCTGATCGAAGTCACCTCGATGAACATGGACCCAACCCGTGGTTCAGCCAGTGTTCAAATTGGGCTCTACCGACCTGACGGGCAGCGGAAAACATGGACTCGCAGTCTGCAGGTTCAGGGGCAGGCGACCTCGCAGGACGTGGGCGCTGATCGTGTGAATGAAATCGCTCAGGATCCTCGGATTCAACAGGTGTCTCAACTGTTCCAGGGACTTGGGATCGGAGACGCGCAACTGCGGCAGGCATTCGCAATCGGCGCCGTCGTCGAAGCGGCTCAGGAACGGGCAAAGAAAGCTCTGAAAGATCAGTTGTTTGCGACTCAGTCCGGTGGAACTTCGCTTGATGTCGTCAACCTGCGAATGCCGCGTGAAGTTCAACAATGACGCTTGAGAGCCTTCGATTTCAGGTTGACGTCTGGTTGAACGATATCGCTCTGGGTGAGTAAGGGATCGGTTGCCAATTTCTCCGGCTTCACACATCGGGGCAGCAGACAATTCGTTGCCTCACCCATCAACGTGAGTGATACCTGAAGAGCGTTGAACGCCTGCGATATCGTCCGAGTTGCTCCACAGCACAGGCCTTCCCCGAGAACTCATCGGACCTTCACTGATTCTTTAGCAGCAGCGCAGAACATTCGTCAAAACACTCAAAATGCGGCTGTGTTGACCGAACGGGGAAGGTAATGGCAATCACTCCTGATGCGCGACTGGAACGCGTGGAAAAACTGCTCCACGATCTGCACACCTACATTCAGCGAACACGAGCGAAACTGGCCCAGCACTATCCGGCAAGCTCCTCGGTGGCTCAGGATGAAGCGTTCAAAACGTGGCTTTATGAAGAAATCAGGATCTGGCGACGTCGCCGTGATGCGGAGCCGGCCAACAGTGATGTCTACCGGTTCTTCGACGGCCGCGCAGAGGCGCTGGAGTCGGTCCTTCGTCAGATCACCGAACTTGCAGGGCAACCACATCGTCCGATGAGTCCCGGGTACGTTTCAGGTCGGGAAACATCGGAAAGCGGTCATGCTGGCAACCAGGATACTGTTCCGAATCACTCCGTCCGGGACCCCAGTCGCCAGACCGCTTCCATGAACCTTCAGGATACGCAGTCGGAACAGCGGATGCGGTGAGTGAGTTTTCTGATCGGCTCGTTCATTTGCTGTTGTTGACACCCGTTGGCAGCGGCCGCCCCTCCAGACCTGCGATGAGATTGTCGACAGTCATCTGCATCATCCGCTGGCGTGTCCGATTGGACGCGCTTCCCAGGTGCGGAGCGATGACCACGTTCTTCAATTCCAGCAGAGGGTGATCGCGAGGCAATGGTTCAGGGTCCGTTACATCCAGTCCGGCAGCTGCGATGACACCGCCCGTCAGAGCGTCATAAAGCGCTTGTGTCTGAACAACGGGCCCCCTCGCCATGTTGATCAGGATCCCGCTCCCTTTCATAGTGGCGAGCTCTTCAGGTCCGATCATCCCGGTGGTCGAATCTGTCAGTGGGCAATTGAGCGAGACAAAGTCTGACTCTGCCAGCAGGTCCTTTAAACTGCGATATTCAACGTCAAGCTCCGATTCAATTTCAGGGCGACGTGACCGGTTGTGATACAGAATCTTCATGTTAAAGGCGCGAGCTCGGCGTGCGACTTCGGCTCCAATTCGCCCCATACCGACGATCCCAAGGGTGCTGCCCGTCACTTCCTGGCCGATCAGAATTGACGGGTCATAGTGAGTGAATTCGGGGCCCCTGGCAAAATGGTCTCCGACGACCACATTTCTGGCGACAGACAGGATCAGCGCCATCGTCATGTCGGCAGTCGAGGCATCGAGGCAACCGGGCGTGTTGCCCACCGGGATGCGGCGTTGAGTGGCTGCTTCGACATCAATGTGGTCGACCCCCACTCCATGGTTGGAAATCACTTTCAGACCGGGACACGAATCCATCACTGAACCATCAACGATGGGGTGGCTGTACGCCACAATCCCCACGGTAGCCTTGCGATCAGCCTCCGTTGCGTTCTCCAGTGGTCGCACATCGAAGCGGTCTCCCGCGAGTTGCTGAAACAGCGGAGGCATTGGGTCTGCAAGAACGACTTCACCGGACATGTGCGGCTCCTGATCAAATGAGTGAGCCGAATTCTGGTAGGCGATGTCGAGGCATTCAACCCCAGGTCTAGAGACGCACTTGTTTAGCCGCCAGCCACAGACCCACGTGGATTGTTAGTGATCCACGGGCGCGGGGCCCTTTGAGCGTCTGGTTAAACGACGCCTCCACCGTCAGGGACCCTCTCAAGTCAGCCGATCGCAATCAATTCCGGCGAAGGATCTGTCTGGCAGACATGATCGCTGAAACAAGTGCACTTACATCTTCAGCAGTGTTGTAGGCCGCAAAACTGGCACGTGTCGTCGCGCTGACTCCCAGCAGGTCGTGCAGAGGCATCGCACAATGGTGCCCGTGCCGAGTCATAATCGCTTTTCGATCAAGCAACGCGGCGAGGTCTTCCGGATGAACATCGTGCATCCGAAAGCTCAGGATCCCGCCGCGGTGTTCGAGACCCGGGCCGTAGATCTGCATATTTGGAATTGCAGTCAGTTGATCCCATGCCAGTTGCAGGAGACTTTGCTCGTGGGCGTGAATGCGATCAATGCCAACGTTTTGAGACCACTCTACAGCCGTGCCCAGAGCAATCGCCTGCACGATCGGAAGTGTTCCAGCTTCAAACTTCGCAGGTGGCGGTGCCCATGTTGAATGATCTTTGAAGACCCGATCAATCATGTGGCCGCCAAACAATACGGGCTCCATTTCCTCAAGGCGATCTTCGCGCCCATACAGAACTCCGACACCAGTTGGACCGTATAGCTTGTGCCCGGAAAAAATCAGAAAGTCCACGTCGTCTGCCTGAACATCCGACGTCATGTGCGGAACACTTTGAGCACCATCCACCACAATGACTGCTCCGACATCGTGGGCCGCTCGCGTCAATTCAGCAATGGGATTGACGGTGCCCAGAACGTTTGACATTCCACAGACGGCGACGAGTCGAGTCTTTTTTGACAGCACTTCATCCAGCCGTGACATGTCGAGGCGACCGTCATTGGTCAGGGGAATAAACCTTAGAGTTGCTCCCGCCCGCTTTGCCAACTGCTGCCACGGCACGAAGTTGGCGTGATGTTCCATTTCTGTGATCAGGATTTCATCGCCGGGCTTCGTAAATCGGTCACCCCAGCCGGCAGCTACCATATTCAGCGTCGCGGTCGTGCCGGGAGTAAAGACAATCTGACGTTCTGAGGGAGCGTTGATGAAGGCGGCGATCCGTTTGCGAGATGCTTCCAGCTCTTCGTCAATTCGAGCGCCAAATGCATGTCTTCCTCGATAGGCGTTCGCAAAATAGCCCTCTTGAACTTCGCGTTCTTTATCGATGACCGCCTTAGGTTTTTGTGCCGATGCACCACTGTCCAGAAATATTGGCCGTTGTCCGTCGATCAGCTGGTTGAGAACAGGAAATTCAGCTCGAATGGATTCTGCATCGAACGGTGCGTCAGTTTCAGCGCCCGCTCGTGATTCTTTGACTGTGACTGAGACACCTGCTTGCTCGCCCTTTGGCACATCGGAGTGCGTGCCGGAAAGGGCAATCGCAGAGTTTCGAATTCTGTCCACCATCCCCTGCAGTCCATTGTGCCTCTGGGGAGAGATATATTGTCGGAGGTGCAATCGATCAAAAACGTCGGTGATCGGGTAAGCAGCGACCTGGCTGGCAGTCAGCCCTTCGTAGCTGGCCAGCAGAATCGTGATCAGTCCACGTACGATCTCAGCATCGCTGTCCGCTGAAATCTGCAGCACCGGGTCCGCTGCTCCGTCTTTGGGTGCTGCCGTCAGCCAAACCTGACTCTGGCAGCCGTGCACGAGGTCTTCATCGCGTTTCTGGTTGTCCTCAAACCGAGGCAACTCATATCCAATCTCAAGCAGATACTGAGACTGGTCACGTGGATCCAGGTCTTCAAACTCTTCAAAGATCTCGTCCAGCGTGATAAACACCTTGCGTCCCCGGGCTATCAGAGAATTTCGAGTGTCGGTGCAGCAGGAGAATCGGCAATGTTTCGAACGATCTCCATTGCGACATTCTGACATACGGTCGTCAGAGATGTTCGTGCCGGATTGTCGTTTTTCATCAGGTCCATCATCTTCCCTGCATCTCCGTGTTCACGGATTCCAGCGTCGATTGGTACCTCACCGAGAAACGGGAGAGACAGTTCTTCCGCCACTTTCCGGGCACCACCACGTCCAAAGATGTCACCCGTCATGTTCTCAACAAAGCCAAGAATTGGCACATTCACCTTTTGGTACATGTCGACAGCTTTGATTGCATCGAGCAAAGCAACCTGCTGCGGAGTACAGACAATGACTGCACCTGCAAGGCCGATCTGCTGAGCAAGTGTCAAACTGACATCGCCAGTGCCGGGCGGCAGGTCGATAATCAGATAGTCCAGCTCACCCCACGTTGTATCGCGCAGAAACTGCGTCAGAGCTTTGTGAACCATTGGCCCACGCCATGGAACTGACTGCCCCTCTTCCACAAAGAAGCCCATCGACATCAGCTTCAGACCATCGACCTCCAGCGGTGCCATCCGAGCCAGAGTACGACCGTCCTCGGTCGTCTGCCTGATTGGCTCTGGTGTTCCCTTGATGCCCAGCATGTGTGGGATACTGGGGCCATAGACATCAGCGTCCATGAGACCCACACTGGAACCGAGCGAGTGGAGTCCGCATGCGAGTGCAGTTGCCACAGTACTCTTGCCAACGCCCCCCTTCCCGCTGCCGACTGCAATGACGTTATGGACGGTCAGGCCAATTCGCCCCCCCGTGTCCTTGCCCTGGACTTTGGCTGACCAGGTTACTTCCACAGGACGTCCGCCAACGGCCGACTCGAGTTTTTCCTGAATCAGTGAAGTCAGCTGATCGCAGGCAGGATAAGCGTGAGTTGGCAGCTCGATCGCGACGGAGATCCCGGAAGGAGTCTCTGTGACGTCTCCCACCATTCGCAGACTGTCTAGTGACTGACCGAGCACAGGTTCTGCAACCTGCCCGGCGAGCTGACGCAATTCTTCAGGATTTGTCATGGGCCCTGCCCAGGAAAAGAGTGAATTCAGAGTGCTGCGAGCATCGTAGTCCCGGCCGAATGCAGTTCAATGCCGGTCGGGACTGAACCACCGATGGCAGTGCGTTTCTCTGAGCTGTGACCCGGGAATCCGGATCCCGAGACAAAACGCCCGGTTCGAGCGTGGAAATGCTGAGCTTTCCGAGCAACTCGGGTCGGATTTCGGCTGGGTTCTACTTACGTTTGCTCTTCTTCTTTTTCTTCGCACTGGCTTCAATGACAGGGAAGCCCACGTCGGTCTGATCGTCTTCGTGACCGTTGTAGTTGATTGTAATTTCTTCCCCTGTCTCAATGTCACGGAGCGCTGTGTACGCCTTCGTCATGTTGGGGAAATCGTCGTAGCGAGCGTTCGGGCTATACGAATGGTTGTACATCGAGCCAAACCCAAGCGCGATGGCACAGGAACCGTCGTCCCATTCGAAGACATAGTCTTCAAGTACCTCTCCGTCTTCGTGAAGGACTTCCTCGTCCTTGACGACTAGTACCGGGACAACTTCAAACTCCGTGCCTTTGGGAATTCTGCGCGTGGCAAATACCCCTCGGCCACGCTTCTTGGTCTCTCGAACTTCAATGAATGGAGACGATGGAATGGTCATGAGATCTATTCTGCATACATGCCGCGCCAGCGGCCCCAAAGAGAGTCGGTTCGTGAATGTGACCTAGTCGACGATCACCACGACACCAGTGATGTTATCGCGCGAGCCGCCTTCGAGAGCGGCGTCAACGAGAGACTGAGCGACCTGCTGAGGGTCGTCTGAAGACGTGAGCAGGGCCCGAATGGTCCTGTCGTCGATTCCGTCAGTGACTCCATCACTACAAAGGAAGTAGCGATCACCTGACTGAGGATGGAGTTCAAGTGCGTCTGTGCCGGCTGCACCGTCCTTGCTGCCCAGATATCGATACAACACATTGCGGTACCGGTGAGTCTTGGCCTCTTCCGCATTGATTGTTCCGGCTTCAATCAGCGCCTGAGTCAGCGAGTGATCTTTGGTCAACTGTGTTAGTTGCCCTGCTCGCAACTGATACACGCGGCTGTCCCCTACACCGCCTGTGTAGAATCGATCTCCAACACGCACAATAAAGACGACCGTTGTGCCCATATTGCGGTGGGCCGGGTCGACTTCACTCAACGCCATTATTTCGGAGTTGGCGAGTTCCACAGAACGATCGATCGCGGCGACCGCGGATTGACGGTCTGTTGAATCGTCGAACGTCAGAAGTTGTTCAAGCTGTTTGGGAATGACGTCAACGGCGATCTCGCTGGCCTTCTCGCCGGCGTTCTGACCGCCCATTCCGTCAGCAACGATGAAGTACTTCAATGCCGAATCGACAATGTAGTTGTCTTCATTGTTCTCACGGAAGTTACCCGTGATGCTGACATGACCTGTACGAATGGAAAGCATGTATGATTCCGGTGTCTCTCGGGAGACCTTCACGTTGTCGTTTCAGGACGACGATTGATCGCCGCCGCAGAGTGTTGCAAAGACGTCCCTGATACCCAGTGCCGATGTTGAAATCAGCATTTCTCCGGCTTTGAATCCAGCCGTGACCCCCAACAGTCGGTTTTGGCTCTCAACCAGTTCAAAAACGCGCTGTTTGGTGGGAGGAAACTGCGTTTTATAAACACGAATTGATTCCAGTTTGACATCAAGGGTGTCAGAAATATCAGAAATGAATCGTCCGCCCCCTTCAGGCAGGCTGAGATTCTGAAACCCGAGAGGATACCAGATCTGCGACGTAATTCGATGAACTGGGAGGTTTTCGAAAAGTTCGTCCCATTTCGTCAGCCGCGAGTAAAAGACGGCTGCATCCGTGATCTGGCTGGCCTGCCAGTGGTCAGGTGACGCCATCGGAGTCTTGTCGGCGATTCCCATGACCATTTTGGGGCGATAGCGACGAAAGACCTTTGCAAGGGCGATACGCTCTTCAAACCCGTCAAAAAGCCTGCGATTTGGCAGTGCGAGGGTCTCTCGAACCTGCACCCCCAATACCTCGGCGGCATTCCTCGCTTCCTCCAGACGCACTTCCGGTCCGGGACTGAGGGGAGTGGGCTCTCCGTCCGTAAGGTCAACGATTCCAACCCGCAACCCCCGGCGGACCATTGACGCCAGGGTTCCCCCGACCGCGATCTCAACATCGTCCGGGTGGGCGCCTACGGCAATCACATCCAGCGTCTCAGGCAGCTCAGGTTGGTCTGTTGTCACGTAATTCTCCCTTTGGCCTCCCAATCCGGGGCGAGCCTGCAAAGTGCCTGAAGCTGAAACCGGCAATCCCTGCCGCTTCTTAACACGGCAGCCGCCCAGTGTCACCTGCCAGCCTCTGCCTGTTGTCTAACGGGTCCGGCAGTTACTGCAGCGACGTTCGAAGCCTCAGGGCAGTGGTACCCGCATTTTGACGAAGTCGGTGAGGTATTTTTCAAGAGACCCGCATCAGCATGGTACAACAACCATCCCTTCAGATCCCGTTCGCGGATCTACTCCTGTATCGAGGCTCTGCCTCTGAGCTATCCAGTCCCATTGCTGAGAACCGCATCCATGTCTGTGCCATCTATTCGCCTGTGTGTTGCAGCTGCGTTGATCACGACAACTCTGTCCGGCTGTAACATGATGTCCGGTCGACGTCAGACGAAACAGAAACTGACGGCCAGTCAGCTGCGTTCGCAGGAGCTATTCGCTGAAAACGAACAGCTCATGATGGCGAACAATAATCAGCAGATGATGATTGGCTCGCTCCATACCGAACAGAACGTGCTCGGCCAGCAACTTGGGCAGACCCAGCAACAGCTGGCAACCGCGAATGCGCGCATTGACAATCTGCTTGCAGAACGTAGCCAACTCAAGGATCGATATGCTCAGGCCCTGACTGACACGACGACAGATTCGTTCGGTGGTACAGGGACTCCCGCTATCCCCGGCTTCACGTACGATCCACTGACCGGCCTGAGTAAGTTTCCAGACGACGTCCTGTTTGACCTGGGCAGCGACCAGATTCGAGCGGAATCAGTTCCTCGTCTTCGCGAGTTTGCCAACCAGGTGAATTCAGTCAGCGCACTCGGTCTGCGGATCCTGATTGTTGGACATACCGATGATCAGCAGATCTCACGTCCTTCCACTGCTGAGAAGCATGCGACCAACTGGCATCTCTCGACTGACAGAGCAAGTCAGGTGATCACCGAGCTCGAACAAATGGGCATCGATTCCGATCGGATGTCAGCGATGGGCTACAGCCGGTTCCAGCCGCTCGCCAGTGGAGATGATGAGTCCATTCGACAGCGAAATCGACGCGTGGAACTCTATGTTGTTCCGGATTCCGCCGCGCAAACGGCATGGGACCCGGCTCGCTCACTGCATTAACCGGAGCTGCGCCCTCGTTGCCTTAGTGGGGGCAGGCTGCGCCCTCATTGCCTTAGGCTAATCGTCTCAGGTCGAGCTCCGCCGAGGGTGAGCTGAGTTGTTTAACCGCCAGCCGCAGACGCACGCGACGAAGGGCGTCTGGTGGATCATTTGCATCACGGGCCCCTGAGGTTCTCCCATTAAACAAGGGCGTCAGTTTCGTCGAATCATCGACTATCGCGTCGACACAAACCCAGCTCGAAACTCATCAATGCTGAATGTCCCGTCAGGCTTCAGGTTGATTGTCACCGCGCCCGAATCAGCCGTGAAGTAGCACCGCTGTAGATCGCGGTATACGCCTGAGAGGTGAGTCACCGCATCTGTGTTGCCGGAGCTCACGATCAATGAGTGGGGCGAAACAGCCTCTGCAAAGCTCGGCGTATTCGCACTGACAGCTCCATGATGAGGACTCACTACGATGTCCTGCGGAGTCAAGTTTGCCCGCAGAAATGCAAGTCCCTCCCCTTCAAGATCGCCTGGCAGGAGGACGCGTCTTCCTCCGTATTCCAATGACAGGACAAGGGATGCTTCGTTATCAGTCGCTTCGGAGCTGACGCTGGCCTGAAGAATGCGAGCAGAAACTCCTGCCTCATCAAATCTCAGGTTGTGTCTCGCGATCAATATGGGAATGGATTCTTTTCCCAACCGTTCGCAAAGCCGCAACGGGCCAGTTGCTTTGCTCCGCACAAACTGTCGTGAAAGGACGACCCGGCCGACATTAAACTTTCGCAGAAGCTGCTCAACTGCGTTGTAGTGATCGGCGTCTGCATGAGAGATCACTATTTCATTGATCTGGTCGTGTCCGCGGGACCATAAGAACCGTTCGATCGTCTCTGCCGCCCGCTGGCCGGCTCGCATGGATCCTGCATCGACCAGAAAGACGCGGCCATCGCTTAACTCCACTACAGCCGCACTGCCATGGCCAACCTTCAGAACGGTACATCTCATGCCGTCCGGTACATTCTCGGAGGGCAGCAGTTGTGCCACTGCTACGCTGCCGAGCAGCATTATGATCAGGCTTCTTCGCAGCCGACCGGTTCGCAGAGTGATGACACCCAGAAGCAGGCCGTAGTAGACCGGAAGGAACCACGTTGGAAAATCGGGAACATATGTGTGGCCAGCAGTCAGGTCGGCAACTCGGCCAACAGTGCCGTTGACCAGAATCAGCATCATTGAAAACACGGTCCCGGGCAACACCGCAGCGACTGGCAGGATCACTCCTGTCAGGATTGTGAGGAAGCCAAAACATAGTGTCACCATCGTGAGTGGTATCAGCACCAGATTAACAACCATTCCGACAGGTGAGAGGACATGAAACACAACTGCGATCAAGGGAGTCGTAACAGCCAGAATTGCCAGCATCTGGCGATACCGCCCCCAGACCCATCGACCGACGTGGAATATTAACTGCCGGATCTTTTCACCCGAGGTAAGCGGTTCCGGCTCGTCTGCATCCTGTCGTGGTCCGTGGCCGACCCACGAGAGCGCTGTCACGGAAAGGAAGGACAGCCATGCGCCCACGTTGAACAACAGGGTGGGCTCCCAGATCAGCATAATGCTGGCGGTGCTGGCGATTAGTCCTGCTGCTGACTGTGGACGCGACAACAATTGTCCACAGACAAACACGCTCAGAAACAGAACCGCTCGCATGACCGACGGCTGAAACCCGGTTAAGGAGGCGTAGATGAGGCTGAGAAGAAGTGTCGCGATCAGGCTCCCGCGTCGTGGCACGGAAATCAGACTGAATGAACGCATCAGAAACAGGCTGAGGATTCCCATGTGCAGGCCTGAAATGGCCAGCAGGTGCATGGTGCCGCTGGCAACAAAGTTCTCTTCTATTTCTGTCGGCAGTTGATGTCGTTCGCCGAGAAGCATGGCCAAAGCAATCCCACGCACTTCTGGTGCGACATTCTGGACGACCGCCTGCCACGCCGAGTCTCGCAGTCGCGTCATCCATTTTCCGGGTGAGAAGCGGGACTCGGTCGAGTGATTGGTGACTGCTTCCGGAGTGCTGACGAACAGAATCGAGTCGATGCTGCTGCGCCGGAGCCAGCCGGCAAAGTCGAATTCTCCGGGGTTGGCGGGCGGCTCCGGCCAGTTAACGCGTGCAAGGAGTGAGATCTCCGCGCCCATCCAAATCTGCATTCGGGCGTCCCCCTCCAAATAGACGATGGCAGTCTCATCGAGATAAACCTCAAGTGGGCGACCATCCTGACCGTGTCCTACGACTGCCCGATCGAGCTGCATCTGAAACCGGGTCTGCTCTTCCGGCTCACGCTCATCACTGATACTGGTTGTTTTCAGGCGCAGCGAAGAAACCGTTGACACAGTGCCCGACACTCGAACCACAGCACCGTCACGCGTGAATTCGCGCAGGCGATCTGATGGCGGCATGCCTGCGATCTGAACACGAGCTCCTCCAAGACAGATGAACAGCATCAGGATACTGAGCGACTGCCGTCTGCTCGGCGTGCGAATGATGCAGGTGGCGATCAGCCATGCGAATGCCGCAGTCAGAAACACTGACGGCGCACTATAAAGCGTG
>MDSW01014992.1_pt1 | contig 15018 bp, 16 predicted proteins | sample 811171 | NCBI WGS metagenome assembly MDSW01 (sample SAMN05326641, study PRJNA326480) | marine metagenome | isolation source: seawater | place: Atlantic Ocean: North West | collected 2012 | reverse complement strand
CAAATTATATTTCTTTATTAAAGAAAGGGGCCGTAGCTCAGCTGGGAGAGCGCTTGGATGGCATTCAAGAGGTCGAGGGTTCGATCCCCTTCGGCTCCAATTACAATTTCGAGAGACTTTCCTTAATTCTCTTCATTCCTTCTTGTATGTCAGACATAGAAGTGGCATATGAAATTCTTACATGATTATCTGAACCAAATTCTACACCAGGTACTACAGCAACTTTTGCTACATCAAGCAAGTAAGCAGATATTTCCATCGAATTAGTTATTGTCTTCCCATTGTGTTCTTTGCCAAAAAAATTCGAAATATCTGGAAAAACATAAAAAGCTCCTTCAGGTAAAACACAATCAACTCCATTGATTTCATTTAATGCTGAGGTTATAAAGTCTCTTCTATCTTTGAACTCTTTGAGCATTTCTTTAATTGGTTCTTGTGGCCCAGAAAAAGCTTCGATTGCAGCCTTTTGCGATATAGAAGTAGGGTTAGATGTTGACTGACCAGATAGATTGTTCATTGCAGAAATCACACTAGAGTTTCCAGCAGCATAACCTATTCTCCAACCAGTCATAGAATAGGATTTAGAAACCCCATTGACCAAAATTGTTCTTTCTTTAACATCTTCTCCTAATTGTGGAAAAGAAATATGCTTTTCGTCTTTGTAAATTATTTTGTCATATATCTCATCAGAAATAACTATCAAATCATTCTTAATTGCAATCTCAGCAAAACTTTCAAGCTCATCTTTGTTGTAAGTTGTTCCTGTAGGATTAGATGGATAATTTAATACAATAGCTTTTGTCTTATTAGTAATCAAAGCTTGTATTTCATTTTTGGTAATTTTAAATTTATTTTCTTGTAGTCCTGGAACAATAACGGGTTTTCCGCCAGCGATTCGAACTTGTTCCGGATAAGAAACCCAGTACGGAGAAGGAATTAATACTTCGTCACCAGAATCAATAAGAACTTGAAAAAGATTATATAAAACATGTTTTGCGCCCGATCCGACTAGTATTTCACTTCTTTCATACTCCAAATCATAGTCACTCTTGATTCTGCCTATAATTGCATCTTTAAGCTCAACTATGCCACCAGCGGCTGTATATTTAGTAAATCCAGCATCTATAGCACTTTTGGCTTGTTCTTTTATATTTGAAGGAGTATCAAAGTCAGGTTCTCCAGCACCAAAGCCGATTACATCTATCCCTTGAGACTTTAGTTCTTTCGCTTTTGCTGTAATAGCAAGAGTAGCTGAAGGTTTTAACGTTTTAGCAAGTTTTGATAATTTCATTCTACTACTATCTCTTTTTTAACTCTTTCTTTAATTCTTTCTCAACAATTTTAGGTACAAATGCACTAGCATCTCCACCCAGTTTTATTATGTCCTTAATCAAAGAAGAACTAATATGAGAATAATTTGCATCTGCTACCATAAAAATTGTTTCAATTTTAGGGTCAAGTTTATTATTAGAGGTCGCCATCTGTAATTCATATTCAAAATCTTGAACAGTTCTCATACCTCTCAGTATTGTATTGATTTTCTTTTTTTTAGCGAAGTGAACAAGCAATCCTTCAAATTTATCTACCTTGATTTTTTTGTTTCTACTGAAAACTCTTTTTATTATATCAACTCTTTGATCAATACTTAGAATAGAGTTTTTGCTCGAATTTACTGCTACACCGATGACCACTTCATCAAACAAATTAGAGGCACGTTTAATGATATTCATATGCCCATATGTAAATGGATCAAAACTACCAGGATAAATTACAGTTTTTTTCATTTTATTTAGACCAACAAAATGTTATAAATTTGTCCTTATACTCCTTAACTCTAGCCGATTTGACATCAACTTTAATTTCTTCTCTCTTGGGATGTTCGCAAACGATTATCCCTCCACTTGCAGTTAATTTTAGGGCAGTTCTAATAATACCATTAACTGTTTTTTCATCAAAATAAGAGTATGGAGGATCAATAAAAACAAGATCAAACTCTTTACCTTGTTTAATCATTTCTCTTAATCCTGAAGCAGAATCTTTCTTTATTACCGTAGATTGAGCTTGATATTCACATTTAGTTAAATTGTCTTTTATACACTTAATCGATACAGGGTTTTTATCAATAAAAGTAGAATGTTTAGCTCCCATGCTTAGAGCCTCAATTCCCAGAGAACCACTTCCTGCAAATGTATCTAAAACACTCATCCCAACTACAGAAGGGAGTATGTCGAAAATCATCTTTCTAACCATACTTGTTTTTGGTCTTACTAATCTATTTGTTGGTACTTTTAGCCTGAACCCTCTTTTTTCTCCGTTTGCTATCTGTATCATGTTCTCAGGTATTTTTTTTAAACAAGCTTTCAGCTTCTTTTAATAAGTCTTTCATCAAATACATACTGCTTTCCCAAAAATCTTCCTTTGTTATATCTATGCCTACTTTTTTTACAAGGGTTTCGGGAGAGCCTGTACTTCCAGAAGACAAAAGAGTTATATATTTATTTATGAACTTAGAACCCTCTTTTTTGTATTGAGCAAATAATCCATGTACTAATAACTCGCCAAAAGCGTAAGAGTAACAATAGAATGGAGAATGTATGAAATGGGGTATATACATCCACCAGCATTTGTAAAACTCAGAAATGCTTATTGATTTCCCAAACATTTTTTTATTACTCTTAGTCCAAATCATATCAAATTCTTCAGAAGATAATTCCCCTTGCAATTTTCTCTTATCATGAATTTCAAGTTCGAAATTCGTCATAACTATTTGTCTAAAAACTGTAGCAAAGATATCTTCTAATTTTGAGCAAATCAAATACATTCTTTCTTTAGTGCCTTTTTCTTTTGATAGAAGCTTATTGAAAACTAACATTTCTGCAAAAACACTAGCAGTTTCTGCTGTAGTTAAAGGTGTGTTTTGTTGAAAGTATCCATTCTTCCTTGAAAGATATTGATGAATCCCATGGCCAAGTTCATGAGCGAGTGTCATTACGTCTCTGATTTTTCCGGTAAAGTTCATCATTATGTAAGGGTGAACTGATGGTACACAAGAATGACTAAAGGCCCCGCCTCTTTTTCCATTTCTTAGAGAATAATCGATCCAATTTTTATCAAAGAAAAGAGAAGCTGTCTCAGCCATTTTCGGTGAAAATTCTTGAAATGATTCTAGAACAATTTGCTTTGCCTGATTATAAGTGTATTTCTTGGTAGACTGGCTTAGTGGCGCATATCTATCATAATCTTTAAAATCTTTAATTTTTAATATTTTACTCTTTAATCTGAAGTACCTTTGTGGGATAGAATTATACTTATTGCAGGTGCCAATTAGAGCATCTACTGTTTCATTTGATATTTCATTGGATAGGTTACGTGGCTTTATTGGCTTGTCGTAGCCCCTAATATCATTAGTAATTTTGTAATCACTAATTATTTGATTAAATATAAAAGTTAAAAGTTTTCTTTCTGACTTTAAGCCTTCTGTTAGAGATTTTGCAGCATCAATCCTTGTAGATCTTTTTGAGCTGTACAATAAAGCAAGAACTTCTGTCTCTGTCATGATTTTATTTTTTTTATTAATTTTTATGTTGAAACGAATATCATTTATTGTCTGATCAAAGAGTCTGTTGAAGGCTCTAGAAGAAGTAAGAGATTTCTGATCGAGAATTCTTTCTTCTGGCTCTGTGCGCATGAAATCTTTGTATTTCCTCTCGGATTTTAACAAATGAGAGTAGGGTGCCAATATAGGAGAAGAGTAAATTCTTTTCGCATCAGAATTCTTAATTTTATTCCAATTCAAAAAAAAGAATATTAAATCTTTTCTAATAAAAGAAATCTTTTCGCTTGAGTATTGATAAAATTTAGATATTTTAGGATCGTTAGTGTCTACTGCAAATAGTAATGATGCATAAGAAGAGATCTTCCCTAGTCCTTCATATATTTTTTCTAATTCTTTTATTGCCTCCAGAATAAGTTTAGGCCTAGCATTGTTAGTAATCTTTTTGCTATATTTTAGATTAAATTTCTTTGCTGCTCTTTCAAGTCTTTGAAAATCCTTTTGTATTTCTTTTGAATTTATATTGCTATAAAGATCTTTTAGTTGCCATTCCATTTACTTTGATTCTCACTTGTTTGAAATTATTTCTTTAGCTATTTTGCTTATGGTTCCATTGTCAGCTTTACCAGATAATTGTTTCATAGATTCTTTCATTAGAGCGCCCATATTTAGATTTTCTTCAGACTCTAAACTCTCATAAATCTTCAGAACTTCTTTTTTTACTTCTTCGTCTGACATTTGTTCCGGAAGATATTTTGCTAGAATTTTAAGTTCTCCTTCTTCAATATCCTTTAAATCATCTCTATTATTTTCTTTATATAGATCTATCGCATCTTTTCTCTTTTTAATTTCTTTCTTTATTGTTTTAAGTACTTTTTCTTCACTATTTTCAGCGTCTTTTCCTTCATTCCCAATTGCCGCAATTACACTTCTTATAGCATTTGTGGCCATCTTGTCTTTGGATGTTATTGCTTTTTTTAAATCTTCCCTCAGAATTGCTATCATAATGCTAAAATACTTTAACATATATATTTTAATAGGTGTTCTCTTACTCTTCCCTTTTGTTTACAACTCTAATTCAGATGAATATGAAAAACGTTATTCGGACTCAATCAACAAACAACTAGTAGAACGATGCTATGAAAAACAAGGATGGGGCCAAAACGACTCTCATTTCGGAGCTTTTAATTGTTCTTATGTCTTCTTAGGTGTTCCATATAAAAACAATACTTTGATTGGAAACATGGATATTAAAGAAAAATTTGTTATCAATTTAGAGGGAATGGATTGTTTTACTTATATAGACTATGTCCATGCTCTAAATCTCTCTAGAGACTATTATGATTTCGTTGATAACCTCAAACTTACTAGATATAAAAAAGGATCTGTAAGTTTTAAAACTAGAAACCATTTTTTTTATGATTGGAGTCTAAATGTTAACGGTATAAAAGATGTTACTAAAGACATTAGAGAAGAAAAGATTACAACCGTAAGAAAAACACTTAATTTAAAAAAAGATGGTTCATTGTTTCTTGATGGTATACCAACAAGGAAAGTAAAGATATCATATATAAAATCAAAATTTATTACACCAGGCTATCTGATGTGGTTGATACCCGGAGACTATATCGGGATATATTCAGAGGAAGAAGGGCTTGATGTATCACATGTAGGCATTCTTTTTGTATCAAAAGATGACAAATATTATTTTAGACATGCATCGAGCATAGAAGGGAAGGTGGTTGATGTAGATTTTATAGAATATATAAAAGATAAGCCAGGTATAATAGTTTATAGGTACTACGATTTATAACTAGGGGGTTCATATGTCAGATTTATCAAAAAGCAAACAGATACAAGAAAGTTACTCAGATTCAAGGTCTTTAACCTATCTAATTAAAGAACTTAATAATGCAATTCGTGGTCTACAGTCCGTTGATGAATATCTAACTAGAGTTACTAGAGCTAAAGAAATTCTAGGAAAAGAATCAATGGAATTAGGAGAAAATGTTGATCAGAAAAAAATTGATTTACACGATTCTCTTTTAGAGATGGGTAAATTTGTCCAATCCACACTCGACAGCATTCCTATTGAAGACGAAGAACTTGATGCAGCGGTAGAACAACTTATTAAATTTATGGGGACCAAGGAAGAAGCAATTGAATATGCACAAAAAGAGCTTAAAGGACAGGAGCAAGATTCTTACTGGTTTAAATATTGGTCTGGCTTAATTGAACGTCTTAACAATATTAAAGATTAGGAATAAGTTCTTTACTCAGAATTTCCATAGTTTTCATTGTCTCATCTATTTCAGGAGATAAAAAATCCAATACAACTTCAGATATACCTAAATCTTTATAAGCCAAGATATGATCGAATACCTCATTCTTTTGACCAATTATAAAATTGTTAGGATTATCTTCTTTTTTATCTGAAATCAAAATACGATTTCTAAGGGATATATCAAAGCTATCTACATTTATATTTTTAGTAGCAGCATATTCATTTACAAAATTCATTTTTTCTTTTAATTGGTCAGGTGTAAACCATATGGGCTGCCATCCATCAGCAAATTCTACAGCTCTTTTAATTACTTCGTCTGATGTTCCACCCATCCAAATTGGCAACTTCTTTTGTTTTGGTTTTGGGTAGAATGATACATTTTCAAAGGAATAATACTCTCCTTTAAAACTTGATGGATGATTATTCCATAGCTCTTTAATTAACTTTATATATTCTAAAGTTCTAGGCAATCTTTGTTCAAAAGGTACATTTAAAATTTTAAATTCTTCTTCCATCCACCCAATTGCCACGGTGCAAGTGACCCTTCCATTTGATACATGATCTAAAGTCGAAAGCATTTTAGCAATGATGATCGGATTTCTATAAGGAAGTATTGCAGCACTTGTTCCAATTTTAATTGTCTTTGTATTTTCAGAGATTGCTGTAAGCATAATAAAGGGGTCAGGAAAAATATCAGCAAATCTTCCCTCCCATTCTTTAGGAATAATTACGTGATCACTTGCCCAAACAGACTTATAACCTAATTCTTCTGCTAATATAGCAAGTTTAAGTTGGTCATCTACATTGATATTTTCTAAAATTGGTAGAGCAACACCTAAATTCATTTTATTTAGTAAACTGGAATTATAATTTTTGTCAACAAATTAAGTTAGGTAGTTTTTTTGAAAAAAGACAAATGAACAGAATATATTAATCCTAGAAGTAAAATTACCTGAGGAAGGGTTGTTTCCACTGTAGGGTATATTCCTAAAATTTGTATTTTAGGGATTGATAAAACCAGAGTGGTTGAAACCATCCCAACTTCTTGTAGCTCAGTAATTCCGTAACCAAGGAAACTTAAGGATAGGATAAATAACATTATGCTAGTCCCTATAAAATAGTGTCTTAAGTTTACTACAAATGCCATTTTTAATATCAAGTATGAAATAATTGATACAACTACAAGACCGACTATCAATCCATAAGAAATAGCTTCTCTATCAAATTGAATTAACAAAGCTTGGTAAAAAAGAATTGTCTCAAATACTTCTCTATATACTGCAAAAAAAACAACCATAAATAAAGCCATCAAGTCTTTATTTGAAATAGCACACTGGACTTTTGATTCAATATATTCCTTCCATTTTTTTGCTTCAGCTTTTGAAATGAACCAAACTCCAACATAGAATAGAACTACTGACGCAATTATACTGGTTACTCCTTCTACAATTTCTGCGTGCTCTGCTGTTAAATTAAAAAGATAATTTGCTGCAAGAAAAGTCAATCCTCCAACAAACAATGCTGAGATCCAAGCATAGTTTATAACTTTTTTGGCTTGGCTTTCACCAATCTGAGTTAAGTAAGCATAAATTGCAGCAACTATAAGAACTGCTTCTAAGGATTCTCTAAAAATAATTGTAAAAGATGCAATAAATGCGGTGCTCATAAATAGTAACCTTTATGGATATGGAATATCCAGAATATATAATAACCAGAAAAATTAAGAGTTCAAGAGCTATTTACTTATCTATACCAATTTTTCTAAACATAGCCAAATCATCAATGATATGTTGCAACCAGTAGTCAACTTTATCACTATCGACATTGTCTTGTTCGTTTTCTTTAACGTATACGTTTAAGAGAATAGTCAAATCGCCAGTTAAATCACTCTTAGCAATATCGTTTTCTATCAACTTTGCTTTTGATAGTAGTAAATTTAAAGATTTTTCCAGATCAGCTTTATCTATTGAACTAGATGATGAAAGTTGTGTTCTCAACAAAACAACTTCTTCCTCTAGTGGTTTAAAGTCAGCGTGACTCGGAAGATTAAATATCACTAAAATAAAAAAGGTGAAAAAAATGTTCTTCATTTGTACGTTACCTCCTTTTCGTCCTGCATGAATATGGATTTTGTAATTATTATTATTAATAAAACAAGGAATATTTGTTCAACAATCATAGATACAACTTTTAGAATTGCAAAACTACTTGAGACATATCGGACAAGCCAACTAGATGATATGTCTAGGAGACAAGCACTAAAAGAAAAAACAATAATAAATATTTTGTATCTAATGTCTAAATTACTAAAAAGCATCAAGTGATTCAAGGTCAACAATATTATGCCCATAGCAAAAAGATGGAAATGGGACTCAAAAATTAAGGAGCCATAGCTTTTTGGGGTACGGTATATATCAGGATTACCTAAGTAATAATCGGTGACAGATGTAGGGGTAAATCCTATTTGCCACATAAATAGAAAATTAGTAATTATTAATCCAATAAAAAATATAAGTGAAAATAAAATGATAAGTTTTAATGCGGAGTTTTTATTTATATCTTTTGTAACAAAAAATCTCATAATTTAATAATAACTTATTTGTAAAGCAAATTATAAAGACTCACAGTCCTTCTTATGGCCTTTGATGTCTCATAAGAAGATATCGTTGCTCCAGAAACCATTATAATGTCCTTTTTTGGTTTTAGTTCTTGTCTTAAATTTTTGCCTCTAAATTGCTCAAGCCATTTCTTTGTCATTATATATTCCTCTGGTTCGTAAAAAGCTATTACTTCAACACTTTGAATTTTTCCTTTATTGTCAAAGACTACAAATATTGTTTCAGTTCTTGTCCTTAAAATATGTGTATCCACAAAGACTGTATTGACTCTTTTTCTCCCATTGTATGCTTCATAATAAGTATAAATCTTATCGTCGAATTTAGAGTTGGAAGCCTTTTCTAGTGAAGCAAGTCTTTTTGTATTCAGAAATATTTTACCTTTTTTGATTTCTTCATTAGGAAAATATAATTTAAGTGCTTCAGGTATAGTCATACGGACAGTTGCATTAGAGTTGGGGATTAAAAAGAAGAAGAATAATAAGAGAATTAATTTATACATGACATTTATTCACAATATATAGTAACAAAAATCCAAGGCTCTGTTTACGGCTGCGTCTAAGAGAAGGACAAAGCCTTGGATTTTTCAGTTTAATTTAGAATATATATCCTATACCCAAGTTAAGAGCTCTATAGTCTCCGTTTCTTGCGCCATCAAGATATCTTGTATAATCAGCTTTTAAAACAATGTTGTATATCGGTTTCACAGAAAGACCTGCTGTATGGTAAACCGTTCTGTAATCAATGTTTCTTTCTGCTGAAGCCTCAACTTCATCATGAAAATTTAAGTACTCATATCTATAGAATGGAGCTACATACCAAGTAGTTCCAATATACTTACCTAAATCATGAGCTACTTCACCATAGTAACCAACTTGTTTCTTACCAAATTTAAGGTGTTTAGCTGATGACAAAGTGTTGTTTAACCTTTGTACATGACTAAGATTATTTTCTGCATAAAGGAATGTGTACTCAATCTCGTTTATTTCACCCTTTGTAAATACACTAAGCATTTGAACGGAAGTGTGTGGATCGTTAACTTCAAAACCAGTTACACCTGAACTTGGGTTAACTTTACCTTCATACCATGATCCACCAATCATCATGTTTGGTGTCAATTGATATTCAAGTCTACCTATAGTAGCCATTTCATTTGAAACCGTTTGACTTCCTTTACCTCTAAAATCTCTCATTCCACCACCTTGCTTAGTGGTTCCTGGATATTTTAAAGAAGTTACATAATACAATTTATACGATAACTTCTCACCAAGTTGTCCGAAAATACCGACTCCGTTTTCTCTTGATGTTGTAGGTATAATTTTGTTTTCTACCCATGGTCTATAAACTCCATGAAATAGAGTAGGTTCGTGCTTTTCGTTTATTATTCCTAATGGGAGCAATAAAAGACCAGCTCTTGCACCTAATTTACCTTTCGTTGCTTTTGGTGCGTAATCGATGTAGGCAAATTCAAGATATGATTCGTCTGCGTGTTCAAACTCAACTTCAGTGTTTAAAGTCCACTCATCATCAAATTTGTAACCAACATAAAGAATTCCTCTATATGCATCAGATTGATCATATTTGTCGCCCTCTATATAGGCTTTGTTTACTATTTCACCATATCCACCGATAGCTAAACCTTTGGATGTGTTGTAAACCTTTGAAGCTGCAGCTCCAAATCCTCTTTGAGAACCTAATTCACCACCAAACAATTCTTGGTTTTTTAATTTCTCAATTTCGTCAGCTAAAATGTCAATCTTCTCGCTAGTAGAAGCTCCTGAAAGCATATCGCCTGTAGAAGCTGTTTCTTTAGAGAATGATGACATATTAGATGCCAACAAAACAATGAAAGCTAATAAAAAAATCTTTGGAATTTTCATTATTTTTCTACCTCCGTTTGAATTACTTGGATATTATGGACTCAAGAGACCCATAATATCCGTCTATTATAATAAGGTGTTTTCCAATGAAGTCAATTAGAAATTTTAAAATTACTTAGTGTTCAAATTGTTATGAATCTCTTTAATAGTTGAATTATCTAATACTTCAATAATAAGAAATGTAGAGTTTTTAAAATTTTTGATTTTTTCTATGGCGGTTTCAATAGGCATAGAAATCAAACTTGTAGATATAGCATCAGAATGAATAGGGTTGTCAGATATTACGCTTATTGATAAATTCTTTGAATCTTTAAATTCCTTATTTATTGGATCAAAAATATGAGATTTTTTTTTATTCTTAACTAAAAAAGTCTTAGAATAGGTACCTGAAGTCGAAATTGATAAATTATTTAAATCACTTCGAATATAAGCATCCTCGCTATCTTTGTATGGTTTTTTTAGATCAATAGTCCAATCATGTTTCTTAGAAATTGTTGTTATGTTTCCTCCAAAGTTTATAAGAGCATCCTCAATTCCACTTTTTACTAATTTATCAATCATCAGTGATAGCACATATCCCTCAGCAATTCCACCAAAATCTATTTGTATACAATCAACTTTCTTTGAAATAGTCTGCTGTTGAGGATCGTAATTTAAATTTTTCAACCCAATACACTTACTAATAATTCTATTGATTTCTTTTTTTGAAATTCTTGAGGAGGTATCTGATTTATAGTTAAGTTTACTAGTTAGACTACCTAAGCTTATATCAAAATATCCATCTGTAATCTGGTTGTATTTAATCGAGATTTCAAAGAGTTTTGAAAAATCATCTGACATTTTTGTTATAGTATTCGCATTTGAAAAATTAAATCTAGAAATCTCAGATTCTTTATCATAATTATTAAAAACAATACTTTTTTCTAACGCAATTTTTTGTGTTTCCATAATTATTTCTTGAACTTTTACTGATTCCAAATCAGAAATAACGATAAAATCTAAATTCGTACCCCATACTATAAAACTCCGTCTAAACTCCTTATTAGAAGAGCATGAATTAAAAGATGTTACTAAACCTAACAGCAATAAAATGCAGATTGTAAATCTCCAAATTTTCCTTTTAACTAAGCTAAACGTCATAGATTTCAAGACCCTTCTTGTCATATTAAAATTATACATATGATGTATATTATTTGTCTGCTATGAATACAAACAATTCCCTACTTTCTTTATTGCCAGAGCATAAAAAGAATATATTTTTTGGAGTGATTGGCCTAACTGTAGTTGATGGAATAATGCTGCTAGTTCCAATTATAATAGGAGATATTGTTACTAAATTATCCGAACCTAATTCTTCAGAAATTCTTACTTCTTCTATTAATAAAGCTACAGCCTACCTCCTTTTATGTGGTCTAGTTATGGCCATTTTTAGATTTGTTTGGAGGTACTTCTTAATGGGAACCGCTAGAAGAATAGAAAAAAAGATGAGAGAAAAATATTTCGAAAAACTACAAAATCTTCCCATGGCTTTTTTTAATGATAGCGATGGAGGAGATCTGATGACCAGGGGAGTAAACGATATAGAAAATATTAAAATGGCATGTGGTTTTGGTATTGTTCTGGTCTACGATGGAATTGTCCTTCTTGCATTTATTTTTATTTCAATGTTCATAATTTCCCCAGAATTTACACTTTATGCCGCTATTCCATTTGTATTAATGGGTTTTTTGATTTTACGATACGGAGACTACATACAAAAACTTTTTTTAGAAGTTCAAAATTCATTCTCAAGATTGACTGAGGAAGCAAGAAAAATCATTTTTTCTATACGAGCTATCAAGTCTATAAACGATGAAGACAATCAAATATCCAGATTTTCTAAAGTAAGCAAATCTTATGAAGTAGAAAATCTAAATCTAATTAAAATTTGGGCTGGATATCAGCCATTAATTACATTTTTCACAGGGATATCAATTTTAGTTCTGATTTTTTTAGGGAGTAACATGGTATATGATAACGAAATATCCTTAGGCGATTTTTCATCCCTAATGGTTTATTTAACTATGTTAAGTTGGCCAGTTATCGCAATGGGTATGGCAGTAGATTTCTTAAAAAGAGGGAATGCTTCATTAACCAGGGTAAACCAAGTTATTCTTGAAAACTCTGAACAAGACGAAAGTGCTTTGAAATCAATTGAAAAAATAAAAACGATTAAATTCAAAAAAATAAATTTTTCTTATACAAACGAAAATTTTATTCAAGATTTATCTTTAGATATTAATCAAGCTGAAAGTATTGGAATAACTGGTAAAACTGGATCTGGAAAATCTACAATATGTAAATTGATCATGAAATTAATTAAGGCTGATAATATTTTTCTTAATGATACAGAAATAGATGATATCAACAAGCACTCAATTCGATCTCAGATTTCATATATAGAACAAGAGCCTATAATTTTTACTGGAACAATAAAGGAAAATGTGAGTTTTTTTGATAAAAACCCACAAGAAGAAAAAGTTATAAACTGCTTAAAGTCCGCAGGTTTCAGCAAAGACTTACTGAATATGCCAAAAAGATTAAACACGATAGTTGGAGAGCGTGGATTGAGCCTCTCAGGAGGACAAAGACAAAGGTTGTCTTTAGCTAGGGCTTTATATCAAGACCCTAGCGTTCTAATACTGGATGACAATCTATCATCATTAGACGTAGAAACAGAACTATTAATTTTAGACAATCTAAAAAGAGAGTTTAAAGATAAAATTCTTATTGTTATTTCATCAAGAATTTCTACAATATTTTCTTTTGATAAAATTGCAGTTTTTGATTCAGGGAACATTGTACAGTTCGGCAATTCTGTTTTGTTAGAAAAGGAAAGCGGTCTTTTTAAAGACTTGATGAAAATTCAGAAAATTTTGCCAAATGAGAGTGAAGATAATGTTTAAACGCGATAGCATGATCGGTTGGCTCCTTTCATTTTGTAAGCCTTTTAGGGGATGGTTATTAGTCGCGTTTGTTTCGATGATAGCAGTTGCATCATTCGAAATTACTATTCCTTATAAGATTAAAGAAATTGTAGATGGTTTAATATCAAATGAATTCACCAAGCAAAATATTCTAGATATCTCATTCACAGTTCTACTTCTTGTTTGCGGAGTTCTTATTTTTAGCTGCATTTTTAGTTATGTCTTAAATATCACTGGTCAAAAAATTATGCATAAAATAAGAAAAACTGTATTTAGCCACATAGTCTCTTTGCCTCAAGATTATTTCGATAAAGAAAATGTAGGAAGAATTACGACTAGAGTAACTAATGATATAAATGCTCTAACTGAATTCTACACTAATGTTCTTGTGCAATTCTTGAAGGAAGTTTTAGTGTTTTTTGGCATATTGTTAGTTATTTTTCAATTTAATTCTAATCTTGCTTTTATCATGGTCGGAATAAATATATTTATAATTATCTTTGCACTTTTATACAAAAAAAGACTTAGAAGAGTTTATATCAAATTAAGAAAGACGATTGCACAACTTAACGTATTCATAAGCGAAACGGTCAGAGGATTATCATTATTAAAAGTTTATGGAAAAGAAAAAAGAAACTTTGAAAGATTTGAAGAACAAAGTAACAAAAATTTCGAAGTCAATATGGAACAGATGTATACCTTTGCTATTTTTAGACCAATGATTGAATTTATGTACGCTTTCTCGCTTTCATTGGTAGTTTGGTTTGGAGGAAGACTGATTATAGAAAATGATTTATCTATAGGAGGATTATTGGCAATCATTTTTTATATAAGAATGTTATTCAGACCAATACTTGAACTTGCTGACAAATACAACCTTCTACAATCGGCACTTGCTGCTAGCGACAACCTCTTCTCAATTATTACCACAAAACCTGAACAACATGGATTGAAAGAGTTTGATGGTAATTTTAATAGCATTTTATTTAAAGATGTTTCTTTTGGTTATGATAACGAATCTTGGGTTTTAAAAAAATTCAATCTGGAAATTAAAAACGGTGAGTCTTTAATATTGTTAGGACCAACAGGCTCTGGAAAAACAACAATAGTTAATCTGCTTTTAGGATTTTATACGCCACAGGAAGGTGGAATTTATATTGATGGAAATCATCTGAGCACTTTTGATCTTAGAACAGTAAGAGCAAACCTTTCCGTTATCATGCAAGATACACCTTTGCTTAACAATGTTCCAGAGGAAGGCTCCCTTAATAACATAAAAGTTCTTCAATCTAGGGGTGAAAAACAAATTGACAATATTAAAAAAATTATAAAAAAGCCATTTCACATAATAATACTAGATGAAGCAACATCAAATCTTGACTTAGATCTAGAAAAATATGTTAAAGATTCTTTGGATAATATTAAGGAGAAGACATCTTTATTGATTGCACACAGGTTAAATTTGATAAAGGAATTTAGTCAAATTATTATATTAGAAAATGGTAAAATTAAAGAGAAAGGAACTCACAAAGAGCTCATTTTAGTAGAAGGAGAATATAGGAAAATATTTAATCTAAATAAGGGATTCTATTCAAGATAGCTTTCTTGTTTAAAATTTTCATTGTATAATGGATTTCTTAATCGGGGTGTAGCGCAGCTGGTAGCGCACCTGTTTTGGGAACAGGGGGTCGGAGGTTCGAGCCCTCTCACCCCGATATTT
>MDSW01205634.1_pt1 | contig 15021 bp, 8 predicted proteins | sample 811171 | NCBI WGS metagenome assembly MDSW01 (sample SAMN05326641, study PRJNA326480) | marine metagenome | isolation source: seawater | place: Atlantic Ocean: North West | collected 2012 | reverse complement strand
CTGCTCTAGATGTTATAATTGAAAAAGAAATAATTTTAAAAATATTAGAATTAAAAGCTAAATTAAAATTTTCATTGCTTTTCATAACCCATGATTTAAATCTTATTCTTAGTTTTGCAGATAGAATTGGAGTAATGCAAAGTGGAAAATTAATTGATCTTGAAACAGCAACAAAAATTAAATCTGGAGGAACAAATTCCTATACAAAAAAACTAATAGATTCTATTCCAAATCTTAAAAAAATCAAAAACAAACCAATTATATCTGAGCATTCAAATTTAATTATAATAAAAAACCTTCTAAAAACTTTTGAGCAAAATTCACTATTACTCAAATCAGATAAAATAATTGCTGTAAATAATGTCTCTTTTAATATAAATAAAAATGAAATTGTAGGACTTGTAGGAGAATCAGGAAGTGGAAAATCTACTATTTCAAAAATACTTACTAAGCTAATAGACTATGATAAAGGCGAAATTATTTTTAATGACAAACTCATTTCTGATATAAGAAGTAAAGACGATTTATTATCTTTTCGGAAAAACATTCAAATGATATTTCAAGATCCCTTTGCATCACTAAACTCCATACATACAGTCTTCCATCACTTATCTCGACCTATCTTGATTCATAATTCATTTAAAAATATGTCTAATGATGAAATCAAAGCCTCTGTAAAAGAAAAAATATTGAAAATTTTATCTGAAGTAGGTCTTAATCCTCCAAAGGATTTTCTATATAGATTCCCACATGAGATGTCTGGAGGAGAGCGGCAAAGAATTTCTTTAGCAAGGGCTCTTTTAGTTGAGCCTAAAGTTATTATTGCAGATGAACCTACTTCTATGCTTGATATGTCAATCCGTATGGAAATACTTGATTTATTTAAAGAACTACAAATTAAAAAAGGTATCTCTATTCTATTTATTACTCACGATATTGCTTCTGCATGCTATATATCTGACAGGTTAATTGTATTAAAAAATGGCGGAATTGTAGATTCTGGAAACTCGGAAGACATAATAAATAACCCTAAACATAATTACTCTAAACTTCTTATTAAATCAAGTCAGCCTAATTGGTTTAGAAAATAAACATTTATAAAAATGACTAAAAAGGATTTTAGAGATTTAGAATGGGGAGTTGCGACTTCAAGCTATCAAATTGAGGGAGCATATAAAAAAGATGGAAGAGGCCTATCTGTTTGGGATACCTTCAGCCAAAAACCTAACAAAATAAAAAATAATGAAAATGGAAATATTGCATGCAATCATTATAATCTATGGAAAGATGATGTAAAATTATTATCTGAATTAGGCGTAGATAACTACCGATTTTCAATCTCATGGCCTAGGATATTTCCTACAGGTCTAGAAAAAAAAGTCAATAGTAAAGGTATAGATTTTTATAGTAAACTTATTGATGAATTATTATCATATAAAATCACCCCCTTTATTACCCTTAACCATTGGGATATACCTCAAGGCATAGAAGATATTGGGGGCTGGACCAATAGAACTATTATTGATCTATTTATGCACTATGCTTATACTATTTCTAATCATTATGGTGATAGAGTCAAAAATTGGATAACTCATAATGAACCTTGGTGCATAAGTAATAATGGTTATCTAACAGGCAACTTCCCTCCTGGTATAAAAAATAATGGTAGTAAATATTTTGCGTCTATTCATCATCTTCTATTATCTCATGGAAAATCTGTACCTATAATTAAATCTAATTCTAAAGATTCTGAAGTAGGTATAACATTAAACCTATGCCCATCTTACCCTGCATCAAACAGCGAATATGATAAAAAAGCATGTAATCTGTTTGATGGGAAATTTAACAGGCTATTTTTAGATCCCATCTATAAAGCTAAATATCCACAAGATATTCTTGATCACTTCATAGAATCTAATTTGATTTTAGAGGAAGATTTGAAAAATATTCACCAAAATGATCTAATTGATATAAACACTAAGATTGATTTCTTAGGAGTTAACTACTATAGCAGAGCTATAATTAGGGATAATAATATTTCAAAAGAAAAAAATCAGCCTATTACAACTATAAAGAGCTCAAATAAAACATCAATGGGTTGGGAAATTTATCCAAAAGGTTTATATGATATACTTCTTAAAATAAATAAGGACTATGATATTAATTCTATATATATAACAGAAAGTGGTTGCGCTTTTAGTACCAATCCAGATAAAAATGGTGATATTAATGACCAAAATAGAATTAAGTATCATGATGATCATATAAAAGAACTTAATAAGGCTATTGATAAAGGGGTTCCATGTAAAGGATATTTTGCATGGTCCTTAATGGATAATTTTGAATGGTGCGAAGGTTATTCTCAGCGATTTGGTCTTATATGGATTGATTATAATAACCAAACTAGAACACCAAAAAATAGTTTTTACTGGTATAAAAAAATGATTCAAAAAGAAAAAACATTAAGATAATGAATTCTTCTATAAATCCTATTAAAATATTTATAACATCTAAAGATACTAATCTAAGAATTGATCCAATTGATTATAATGAATTAAAAATTACAAAGAAAAATTATAAAAGAGCAAATATTGTACTTAATCCTAAAAAAATAAAACAAACCTTTTTAGGTTTTGGAGGAGCTTTTACTGAGTCCTCTGCAAGTATTTATTCAAAATTAGATAATATCAAAAAACAAGAACTACTTACGGCTTATTTTAATTGCGATACAGGACACTCATATTCTTTTGGAAGAACGCATATTAATAGCTGCGATTTTTCTTTGGGGAATTATTCATACACTCAAAGAGATAATGACCTTAAATTAGAGACTTTCTCTATAGATCATGATAGGAAGATAATAATTCCTTTTATCAAAGATGCAATCAAGGAAGCAAATCAGCCTATTAAAATCATGGCATCTCCTTGGAGCCCTCCTAGCTGGATGAAAACTAATAATGAAATGAATAATGGAGGAAAATTAAAAGATCATTGTAGAGACTCATGGGCAAATTATTATTGTCGATATATAGAAGAATATGAAAAAGAAGGCATACTAATTTGGGGTCTATCTGTACAAAACGAACCTGCAGCTAAACAAATCTGGGATTCTTGCCTTTATACAGCTGAAGAAGAAAGAGATTTTATTCGTGATTATTTAGGTCCAGCCCTTTATAAAAATAATTTAAGAAATAAAAATATTATAATATGGGACCACAATAGAGACCTGATGCTTGATCGGGCTAGAATTATTTTAAATGACCTTAATGCTGCAAAATATATTTGGGGAACTGGCTTTCATTGGTATAATGGAGATCACTTTGAAAATGTTCAAAAAGTTCATGATGAATTTCCTAATAAACATTTAATTTTCACAGAAGGAACTCAAGAGGGAGGTCCACATATTGGATCATGGAAGTTAGGAGAAAGATATGCACGATCTATTATAAATGATTTAAATCGATGGACTGTAGCATGGCTAGATTGGAACCTAATACTAGACTCTACTGGTGGACCGAATCATGTAAATAACTTTTGTAGTGCACCTATAATAGTCGATAATAATGAAATTTTATATCAAAGTTCATACTACTATATTGGTCATTTCTCTAGATATATAAAAGCTGGAGATCAAATTATTCACAGTGAAATTGATACAAAAGAATTAATCACCCTATCAGCGTTAAATTCATCTGGAACTATAACAACCATTATAATGAATGAAAAAAATTATAGTATAGACTTTAACTTGAAAACTAAAGATACTTCATACTTTCTAAGTATACCTAATCATTCAATTATAACATTTATAAGTTAAAATATTAATATACTTTCCGGAAATGCAAATCGGACTTCTTTAATTAATAGCTCTCTATTAATAATGGAACTACTTAAACTTTCTGGTATTGTATTACCCTTACAAATCTCCTTTTCGCCATTATTAAATACAATAGTTACATAAATGTCTTTATCAAAATGATATATAACAGGCACTTGGCAATATGTAAATGCAAGTTCATTCTTATTAATTAAAATAGATTTATTCTTTTTAAAAATATTAATATAACTTAAATCAGCAACTTCATCTAAAAATTCTGAACGCCTCAATAATTTAGGATTAAATACAATACATTTATTATTTATAGAGCAGCCAAACTCACCCATTCTAGTGATTATTTCTTCTTTAACTTGCCCTGTCATGCCAGGCTGCTTAGCACCTGATCCATAAGGTGTATGTGAATAAGGATCAAATGGAAATGCACCATATTCTTCAGGTGTTTTATCCGCACTCAAGCCACTACGTATTTTATAATAATATTCACCTAATGCTTCAATTAAATCAGCACTTTCATTTAATAATACAGCTCTATTAAAAGCCTCTTGAACAGCGAGTAATAATTTAGATACCATATGCCAATAAATTGAACCTATTCCCTCATAGGCAAACATGTTGCTAGATCTACCTGTGAATGAATGATGGTTAAAAACATCTTCAAATATTTCTAAAATTTGATTTTTATTTTTCAAATTATAATTAGTTATTTGTGGATCCATTGAATCTAAAGCCATCTTAAGATCTGAAATATTTCTAAAGCTTGAATTAAAACGATATTTTCCTTTAGCATCAATACTAAATATTAAGTTATTAGATTGATCTAGTAATGACATCAGTAGTGGATTTTGTTTAACTGCAGAATCTGGAATAATGTTTTTATTCATAAATGAATCAACTTTTTTATAAGGATATAGCATAAATGAATTTTGATCTGATCTAAACATTTCACTATCATATAAATTCTTTAATAATTCTACAACTTCCTTTGAACTTAATAAACCAGAGCTAATTACTGCAACTTGTCCCTCTAGCATTTCATATAAATTGCTAACCTCAGCGCTCTCATAATCTTCACTAAAATTAATTATATTATATGCGCTATAGAGTCCATTTTTATTTATATTAGAAATGATTGTATTATCAAGATAGAGAATAGAAATTTCTAATAATTTTATAATTTCAGTTTTATCAATCACAGTTTTTTTACCAAAACCATGGGTATAAATTTTATCTCTATAATTTGAAAAACTTAATCCCACATCTTTGACAAAGTGCATCCTTTGCGTTGAAGAGAAAGAACTTTTTTCATCTAAAATATTTTGATATTTTTCTAGTGCAGTATATAGACCATTAAACCAGTCTAATACATCAATGGATATATTAATTTCTTGAATACTATTATCGATAATTAGATCATTAAAATAAATAAGGAATCTCCTTAAATAACAAACGGTCACCATGGAGAGCCCATATCCAACTAATGCATTATTAGCATCATTCCATTCTGGCCTTTGTGTATTTAACCATATACCTCCCTGAGGAAAAAAATTAGATATTTTTGCAAAAATTAAAACTAATATTTTCTCATATAAATTTACATGATAGACTTCATTATCTTTAGTTAAATGCATTTTAGCATCTGTACCAATAATCTCAATTAAATCTACAATTTTATCATGCTTAGAAAAATCAAATTTAATTGTTTGTTTTGGATTCTTGACTAATTCTGAGAAACTTTTAATTTCATAAGGAACATTAGCATAACTAAATATCTCTTTATGTAAAAATTTATTTATAATATTAGAGTCTAATGAAGATAGTGATTCTAAAAATTTAAGTAAATATATAATTTGATGATCATTCCAATACCCTATATAGCTCCATGTATTATCTGGATCTATTGTTTCCCAATCAATACCATCACTTGTAATACGATATGGATTATAACCATCAGCAGTACAATTATTAACAAAGTTAGATAACATAGATTCTAATGTTTTTGGATAGCTTATACTTAAAGCCTCCCAATTTTGAAAAATATCGCGCCAATTTCCTTCATAATAAAGAATTTTATTTTTATATTCATCTTCAACTTTTATATCAAAAAAGTTCCATGGTCTACTTGGATCCCCGTGTCTACGTCCAAAGGTTAAAGGAATGTAACTATAACATAATCTAATTAATGATACATCATTAATCTTTAAAGCTAAATCAATCAAATCAAATGTAGTACTAGATTCTTTTAATGCATCTAATTCATTCTTATATTTTTTAAAAATATTTTTATTTCTTAATTGTATATAAGACATGAAATTATATTTTTCAACTTTATAATTATCATATAAAATTCCACCACGCATTATATTAAATAAAACGTTTGCGGTATGATGCATATCATTAACTGGATTATTTGTAGACTGAAAGCCATCAGCACTAGCTATAAACTGATCAAGTTTATTATTTTCAAACTTAAAACCATCATTTATCTTATTTAATAAACTATTATTTTGTTCGATATTTAAAATCATTTTTGAAATTTCAACTTGATTTAAATTGACATCACAAATAATATCCCAATCTATACTCCCTTGATCTTTAATATAATCATCTATATGAATAAAATAAGAGCCTGCTTTTCCATTTAATTGATGCGATTCTTCAAATCTAGAACTTTCTCTAAAATTATTTATTTGATCTGAATCTAGAGAAGATTTATATTTATTTTTTGAAATGCACCAAGCTACATTAGCTCTTAAAGACTCTCCTGGTTCCGGCCTATCCATTAATAATGATGTAAGAGAAAAAATTGCATAGTTTAAAGGAGATATTATTTCTGATTGTCTATATGCATTAGATAGGTTGCTCATTGTCTGCTGTGTTGAAAGTTCGACTCCAGCTGGCATAATATTTTTTAAACCATCTACAACTCTTATTTTACTTAACTCATTACTATTATTAATTATTGAACAGCTTCTTACAAACCCGAACCCCTTACTTACTGACCATTTATATCTAAAAGTAAGCTGTAAAGATAGATTAACTTCTTCAAAAATTACTTTAGTACCAGTTGCATTCTTATACAGGTTTCGATTTAACTTATAATTAGAAGCTCCTATAGAAAATGGTTCCCAAATTAATTCCTCTTCTTTATTATCTTGAGCTTTAATGATTGTTGATGGCCCTGTAATTCTTTTATTAGAATGCAATAAATCATCAGTAACATATGGAAACAAACATGTTTCTGCATTTCTCCGCCCTGCACTTAAACATCCTGTACTAGAAATATACATCCAATAATCACTACTACTTATAAGCGTAATCAAAAAAGGATCCATCTTATCAAACTCATTAATCTTATATAAGCTTACTGTATTCACATTATTATTTTTATATATTTTATAATTAGCGTGTAAGATATATTATTAAATAAAAATCAAAAGCCCTGCTAAAAAACAGGGCTTTTATAAAATTATTTTTTATGATTTATACTACTTTAAAAGCATTATTTTTTTCTGATTTATAGAATTATCAATTTCAGTATTAATAAAATATACACCACTTGAAAAATCTGATGCATTCCATTTAAAAGTATAAGTATTTGCCTCCATATATCCGCTTGCTAGAGATTGAACTAGTTTACCAAGAATATCATGAATTTCAACTTTAACTTCCGCTGAATAAGGCAATGTAAGAATGATATTAGTTAAAGGATTAAACGGATTAGGATATGCATCTATAATAGCAAAACCCCTGCTAATAGGCAGGTCTACTGAAATTTGATATTGAGTATTAGCTACTATAATATCTTGAATATGAAAATCACCAGAAAAAGCAAAAAGATTATTTCCGTTAGGATTAATTACTAAAAGACGAGTCTCATTATTGTTTGTGACATAATCAGCAAGAAGAGCGTCTTGAGTCATCTCGATTTGAAAATCCAAATCATGTATAATTGTCATCTGAACACCACCAATAAATCCATCAGCTTCTATTGAAGCAATACCATTATCTATAATCAATTTAGAGTATGAAGCGTCATCCACTCTTCCACCACAATTATTGCTTAATACGCAATTTGCTAGTGCGACTATATCAAGCACATTATAACCGCCATCACCATTCATATCTGCAGCACAACTATTTTCTGCATCTGCGCAATTATTACTTAAGACACAATTAGCTAAAGCTACTATATCAAGCACATTAAATCCTCCATCAGCATTAATATCACCAAGAGAAGGACACTCACATGTTTCCGTACATGCACCTGCACAAAAAGAAACCGTTTTCTGTTCACCATCTGAAATGCTGAAACCATAATTATTATATTCATCACCAATATTAAAATCACAGCTTGATCCAAGAGGAGCAGTATAAATAGTTGATGAACCCCATATATCATTATACCATTCAGGGATATTGGTATCTACACATAGAATTTGGAATTCATGCTCTCCTTCAGGAACCTGAGCTTGAAGGCCTGTATCAGTTGTTGCGCCCCACCCAGACCATCCATCAAAGGTTCCAGATACACTAACAAAACTGCATTCATCTAAACCATCAAAATTAAATGATACAGTTCCGCTACCTGTACCACCACCATCACCATCACATTCACCAAAGGCTGTTACAGGCAGATTTAAATTTTGACCTGATAAATTAAATCCATAATTAGCAAATTCATCACCAGGCAAATAATCACAACTTGAACCTAAAGGAGGTCCACCTGTTAGCCCATTCCATCCATTAGTCGTATAAATATATTCATATTCACCTTCAGCTAAATTAATTGTTAATGAATAAATATTATCTCCATTATCATCTGACATTGGATTGCAAACACCGCACCAACCATTTAAAGTACCATTGAGGAAAACACCATCTGAAGGATCAAAGCTATCAACATTACCCATATCAACATTAAAAGTAACATCATAAGAATTTATTGTCAAACAGTCACTGTTGCAGCTCCCAAAACAAACTGTTTCAAGAACTAAATTAGCTGAACCAACAATTACTTCTCTATCACTATACTGTCCAACGGCACAATCTTGCCCTAGCAAACTTTCCCATCCACTTCCTGTATTCCATTCAGTCCATGCTCCGTTTCTAAATTTATAAGTATAGGTTCCTGGATCTAAATCTAAAGTAATTGACCAAACATTATCCCCATCTGAATCCGTCATAGCAAAACCTGCGTCTGGGTAGAAGTATCCCATCCAAAGCGTAGGATATTCTAAACCTACATCTTCCTGGGACATATCGACATTAAATGTAACATTTGTTGAAAAAGCCATTGATACTAAAATAAATAGATTTAATAATCTAGTCATTACATCCTCCTTTATTATTATAAAATTTCACTTACTAATGATACAATATCTAATATGTTTGTCATACCATCTTGATTAAAGTCACTACATATATTTCCTTCAGTTTCATTTAAAATTAAATTAACTAAAATAACTATATCTAGAATATCTAAAGATGAGTCACTATTAAGATCACCTATAAGATCGCAATTTTCATTACCTTCACAAATTAAGCAAGAACCAAAACAAAATGGTTCTAATGTGATATCTTCAGTACCTACTATAATTTGCCTATCATTCCATTCACCATATCCACATTCATCTAAATTATTACTACTTTCCCATCCAGGACCATCCCAAAAATCATAATAACCATTTCTAAATTTATAATTATATATACCTGGAGGAATTGAAAGAGTCAGCGTCCATATATTATCATTATCAGAATCCGACATTAAAATTCCTGCAGGACCGGCTAATGGACTATCCCCAGAAACAAAAACTCCAGTTTCTGCAACGTCTTCATTTCTCATATCCACCATAAAAGTAACCTCAGCATCATCTGAACCACCACCAGAATCGCCACCTTGATAAACTCTTACATATTCAACTTCCATTTGTACTGGGAAAATACTATCATCAATACCTTGCTGACCTCCCCAAGTACCTCCAATTGCAATATTTAAAAGCAAATGAAACTCTTGATCAAATGGCCAATGCGACCATCCTTGGTTATTATTCGTAAATGTATAATAATTCACACCGTCTAAATACCACTTTAAACTATTCTCTGTCCATTCTAGGACATAGTCATGAAATTCAATATCAAAATCTTCAACCTCAATTTCACCACCTGGAGGGGGTATACCATCAAACCAATTGTATACATCTGTATGACAAGTTGCATGAACAACTCCATGGTCATAACCAACAGCTTCCATAATATCAATTTCACCACTATTTGGCCATCCTCCATAAACATAATCAGTTGGCAATAGCCATATTGCGGGCCATGTACCTACCCCAGTAGGCATTTTCGCCCTGACTTCCATTCGACCATATTTCCAATCACCTTTATTCTTTGTTACCAAACGAGCTGAAGTATAATCTGCACCACCATATGACTCTTTGATAGCTTGTATAATTAGCTTACCATCTTCTATATATGAATTATTAGAATTATCAGTATAATATTGAGCCTCACCATTACCCCATCCCCATGATCCAGTACCAACATCGTAGCTCCATTTTGTTGTGTTTATATATGGACTATTAAACTCATCAGACCAAACAAGCGTCCAATCTCCACCATCGCCACCATCGCCACCATCTCCATCATCTCCACCATCATTATTTGATATTTCACAATTTGAATAGAAATATGTATCTAAAACTATATCGTTAGAATATGTGTAAAGGTATCTATTAGTATATCCATAAGTGGTTATAGTACAATCACCACTAGGAGATAAATCCTCTAATTGCCAGCCGCAAATGCCAAACTTGAATTCATAAAATGAATTAGAATCAAGCGATAGAGTTTGTTCCCATAAATCATTGCCCATATCTACCATAGTATGAGCATAGCTCCAATTATTAAATGAACCAGCAACTGTAGGAGCGCAACTAGGGTCACTATCAACATTTGAAATATCAACACGGAAAGTTACGTCAAGAGCAAAAAGACTTGAAATGGTACAAATAAATAATATGAATATTTTTTTCATTTTCTTAATAATATAACTTCAACAAGAATTTAGCCACAAACAACTCATTAAACATAAGTAAATAGTATAACATTTTGTAACGAGAATTTTTCATTTTTTTGAAAATTAACAGTGTAAATAAATTTCACATCAAACATTAATCTGGCTATCTAAGAATAATATTTACAATAATTATAATATCTAAAATATTATTAAAGCTATCATTGTTAAGATCTGCATAATTAAGATATGCTCCACTTAAAACTATATTTACTAGGCCGATGATATCTAATATATCAATCACACTATCATTATTCAAATCTCCACTTTCAAATGAAGAGGGACAATAGTTGCCATCCGGAGCTAATTGAGGTAATTTATACTGCGGATCATTAACAACTTGATGCATCGCAATATCAATACTTTCAAAAAGTTCAGGACTGCACAATTCCCATTCATTATCAATACCATTACATGTTTGAAAGTCATTCAAGATACCCATATCAGAAACAATGCACCAATAGAGATATTCTATAGCCATACATTCATAATCACATGTCCAATCATCATAATGGTACCATGCTTCTTCTGGATAATTATCTGGAATATTAATAAACTGTCCACCTCTCGCTATATCCATAGCATCAGATAGAATAGAAGAGTTTGGTTGAAGAGAAAATGTTTCAGGATATACCTCTAATTGACCGCATGTATTAATAGTATGCAATATCTCTTCAACTGAAGCATCATCGCCCCAATGACCTGGCTGAGATGGATCAATTTCATTTCTATAAAGAGCGGCACCTAAGCATCCATCGTAAAAATTAAAAACATTATTTTGTCCAGGGGAAGATTCACTATTAAATATTGGCAGCATAGTTTGCAAATTTCTCAGCGAGCTTTCAACTTCTGGATCATCTATTATACCATCTTCATCATTATCTAACAGCTCTGCCATTATCGCAGCTGCATGCAACATTTTAGAATCCGATATTTGAGACTCAGCATATATATCTACACAGTCTAAAACATTAATATATTTGGTAAAGCTGCTTAAAGCAGGGTTTAAGCTATTAGGATTAGAAGAAATTTCAAAGCATACTTCATTCTGACTAAATAATATTAGAGGATATAGGAAGGTCGCAATTTGAAAATATATTTTTAATTTATAGATTTTTTTCATCTTAAATAGTTCAATTTATAATTTTGTATTAAGTTTACAACAAAATATGTTAATTAAAGAAGTTTTATAGGTCTTTAAAATATCTAATGTGAGTCAAATCACATTTTTTATAATTATTCTATTCCTCTTTAGAATTTCAGAATTTTAATTAGTAAATTATATAGTTATTTTTTTAAAAAAAGTATGAAAGAAAGTGAAATTCAAAAAATCTTAGAAAATTTAGGTGGCAAGGTAAGTATTCTAGCTGAAGAAAATAGAACATGTAAAAATCGAGAAGATGCTGCCAAGCAGCTTATTAAACTAATAGGAAAATATATTAGTATCGAAGATTGGAATTCTATATTAAATGCAACGGATGATATTTTCATTAAAGAAGTTATGAAAGAATGGTGTCCCGAAGAATTTTTTAATAATGATAAAAAATGATTGAGCAATATAATGGTATCAAAAAAGGAGATCAGCTTACGATGCAAATAGCTCGACTTGAGCGCTCTCCTAATATACTAGATAATCAAAATCTAAAAACAATTGACATACGATCTGATTGGAAAAATATATTACCAATTATTAATTCAAATTCATCTATTCAAAAAATAATGGAACAATCATATCAAGATTTTCAAGAAGGATTTAAAATTAAAGACTTTAGGCATCCATATGTAAACGGCCCTTGGAACTTTCAAAATGCTAGCCAAGGAATATTTCCATATATGCTAACTACAACTGATTGGTTAGAAGAATTTCAAGATAGTGAGTGGACGCAACAGGCTTCAAAAGAAGAAAACAAATTGAAATTAATCATCGATAATGCTATAGATCAATGTTCAATTTTAGAACCTAAATCTACAACTCTAGAAAATCTCATATTAGCAAAAAACAATCTGCAAAAAAAATATTTACCACGTTTAAATCAGCCAGAAATTTGGAGACCAAACAATGCAGCACATTGGTCTTCTAAATGGATGAAGGCTTTGGCTGAAGTTTACTATAAATCTTTTGCTGACGACTGGGAAATTATAGAAAATAACTCTCATAGTATTGTAGCGGGTTTTGGAAAAGAGAATATTGTATTTTTATTAGATATAGTTCTATTAACTACTGATACAAATATTATAATTGAGAAGTTTAAAGAATAAGTCTGCTCTAAAATTCAATTATAACTCCTCCAACAGGAAACTGTTTATATTGATAAGACATTTCATATGTTCCATCTTCTAGATATACCCTTTCCCACTCATTATTCCTATCAAATACATTCTGAATATCTAAATAAGTTGTAAGGTTAATATTTTTAAAATTAAACCTTCTAAGAATCATTAGATCTAACCTACTATAATAATCATATCTTATTGTATTATAATTTGAAGAAGGATCTTCATACCATATACGATGATAAAAATCGTATACTTTGGGTGTATAAGGTCGTCCTCCTGAATAACTATATCTAAAACTTATTTCAAGTTGATCAGAAAACATAAAGGGGATCCATGCAATATATGGAAAAATATCTGACTCTCTAATTTTTTTATACCAATCTAAATCTCTAAATTTTATTTTATATCCCCCAACTATTGTCAGAGTATTCTCAAAATCAAAGTCCCATGGATAATATATATTCTTACCCTCTCTTCTATCAAAACCTTCAGCTTTTGATTTAGAATAGCTAAATGTACCATACCATTTTCTTGAGAATTTTTTTTGCAAAAATAATTCTAAACCTTTTGCTCGACCTTTACCTGTATCAATATAACCAAGTCTATCATCTAAAGAATCTAAGGTAATACTCGCCAATCTAACAGCTTTATTATAATATTTTTTTGAATATATTTCTAATGTAGCTCGAATATCATCAGAAAAAAGATGCTCTAAACCAAAAATACTTTGATCGGTATAAGAATGCTTTAAAGTTTTCTGATTTAGAGGATTTAAAAGCATGCTATAAGAAGGAGTTTGATAGAATTTACCTATAGCAAAATTTATTTTAGTAATTGGAGAAAGCACAAAGCTAGCCCCAAATCTTGGTGAAACAACTGAGGTATTATTTTCAGACATTTGATCATATCTAATACCTGTTGTTATAATTACTTTACTTAAACTTAATTTAAACTGATTATATGCTCCATATTTCCATAGTCCTCCGTCATCATTAGAATTGAAACCCTGATTGAAAATTGTATCACCAGATAAAGGGTTTGGTATAATTGAATAATTATCATAATCAGGATTGTTACTAATTAAATTATAATAATCACTTAATGTTGAAGTAAAGCCAAGTTCAGGATAATAATGAAAATATAAAGTATCAGGAGATAGATCCTCTTTTAAACGATATTGACCATATTTTGCATTAATTCCTGCTGAAAATTCTATAACTGGAGAAAGTTTATATACAATATCCCCTTTAATAAAATTATCTGTTTCAATATTGTCTCTAGTAAAATATATACTTTCTTGATTACCTACCATAGAATATACATCTGTTATCCATTTAGATGAAGTTGTTCCAAATGATAGTAGCGAATAACCATTTTTAGAAATTAATGTTTTATATGTAAGACCTATAGTATTTTGAGACCCAGAATGTTCTACATTTTCTGCTCCTTTTAAATCTGGTCTGTTTTCATCTTCCACTTTAATATAGTCTAAACCACCAACAATATTTAAAATTAATTTTCGCCTTGCATCTAAATTATAAACTGATTTGATTTGATAGTTACTGTATTCAGGTATAGCTGAGAGTCCCGCAGATTTAATTATATATTTCAAAAAGGATTTACGAAAACTTGCAACATAAGAACCTTTTTTATTCGCAAATGGCCCTTCAGTAAGAAGCCCTAAGCCACCCATACTAAATTCCATATTCATATTAAACTGATCATAGTTTCCTTCTCGTAAAGTAATATCCATAACTGAAGACTGTTTATCACCATATCTTGCTGGAAATCCACCCGCAAAAAAATCAATCCTTTCTACAAATTCAGTATT
>MDSW01047248.1_pt1 | contig 15021 bp, 15 predicted proteins | sample 811171 | NCBI WGS metagenome assembly MDSW01 (sample SAMN05326641, study PRJNA326480) | marine metagenome | isolation source: seawater | place: Atlantic Ocean: North West | collected 2012 | reverse complement strand
GGACGTGGATGTAGTGGAGCTTGCGGTTGATCATGACTTGACAGTAGCCCTTTTTGTTGGGTCTGGGGGTCTTGACAACGCCTTTGGTGTCCTTGAAGCGTCCGAGGGAGGAGACCTTCGCGTTCTCGTACGGCTTCCAGATTTCTACGGTTTTGGGCATTGGTTTTGGTGTGCTGGGTTGACCATTTTTGATTCTTTTAAGTAGAAAAACGCACTAAAAAAACTGTTTCTGCCAGCGTTTTTTCGCGGGCAAAAGCATAGCAAACGTAAACGATCGCGGTTTCATAATCGACGACGGGAGAGTCCAAGAACTGGGCGGGAAAGCTTCGTAGTCAAAGTCGTACGAATCTATGTAATACGTCTCGTCACCGCTGCGACTCAAAAGAGGACAGAACATCCCAAACGGAACCACAACGAGCGGAAACGTTCTCGACAAATTCTGCTGCCAATACTCGATTGCGATGTTTCGAAGCATAGCTGTCCCAGTCAAATCAAAGACAGACTTTTGTTTGTCTCTGAAATCAACAGCTTTGAGCGCGTTTAAACGTTCGTGAATTGCTCTAAACACGAAGCTCCAAAATGGGTGGCCAGCGCATGGCGAGAACAGCACCCCGTTGTGTACGCTCCCCGTTTGTAGGGAAAACGGCCATTCTTCGCTGAGCACCACGCCGTCGATGTTGTCAAAGAAATTGACAAATCCGTCGCCATCAACATTTTGAAAATCGAGATCAACATAGAACCCGCCAAAACGAAACAAAACCACGTAGCGGAAAAAATCGGCTTTGTTAATTCCATGTGGCAATTTAGACCAGACATCTTGAATCGTTTTATCGCAGTTTTCGATGATGCGATTAGCTTCCTTCAAATCCCAAAGTTTGTACGAAAAGTCAAGGCGTAGACGCTGCCAAGATTGCTGTCGCTCGTGCAGCTCGGCGGGAACGTGAGGCTCGTCGCCAAGGTTGAACCAAATTTGATGTATGGTCCGTCTTACAGTAGTGCTCATCATGATCGTGATTACAGAGATCCATTTTTTTTAAATCGAAAGCTAGCTGAAACTCAAACTTCGTTTTTCGGCAATTTCAGTCTTTTGTGCCATCGTCAAAGACGAGGTGCGGTACCGCGCCTGGAAGATATGAAAGACAAGAGCGATGAGAAAAGCCTGCCATGGCTCGAGACCCCCAGTGATAACAGTTATGAAAAAGACACACAAAATAACCGTTAACGCGAGTGTCACGTACATGCGCGTGGAAGCATCTGCGGTGCGTAGAACTCGTTTGCTAACAATCAAATCAGCTACAAAAATACTCAAAAATAGCACGCTCACAAAAATCAGGGAAAAGAAATTTATCAGAATCACAAAGGCCACCGCACTCAACAAAGCCATCGGCACGCCAAATACTGTAAGTGCGTAGACTATGGCGACGATAGGTACAAGGATAACATCAACGACTCCATAGATGTCGAGCGCCGTCGATACTACCATTTCTCTTAACTGGCGATTTTTTTTAAGACTTTCTGGGCCTCCCGCGCCTTCGTGGCGCTTCTTCAACGGTAGCTTCCTCGCCTTCCTCGCCTTCCTCCACCTTACCAAAGGTAAAACCCGGCTTCACCTCGACCTCCTCGACCACGTCGTCTTCGACCACCTCCTCCACCACCTTCTCGACCTCCTCCACCTCCTCGACCACGTCTTCCTCCTCGTCTTCCTCCTCGCCTTCTTCCTCCTCGCCTTCTTCCTCCTCGCCTTCTTCCTCCTCCTCGCCTTCGTCTTCCTCGTCCTCTTCGTCCTCGTCTTCTCCGTGGTCGTCAAAATCATCGTTAGGTGGTGCCGCCATCAGCATCTGCATCGTCGACTGCATCATCTCACGATTCATCCTTGCGACACCCAATGACGCTGCGTCTATCCGGTTTATGACACGCACAATTTCCGTTTTCAAGAACCAGAAAATGTAAACAAGCATTGCAATCACAATCGTCAACAATAACGAAAGCATTCTATGATGATATCGCATTGTAAAAAAAAAAGACGAAACCAAACGAACACCTTACATCAGCATGCTACACAAATACATTCCGAACGATGTCAAACTTGCCTGAACGTTGAATGCGCCAGTCTGAATTAGCCAGCGAAGTGCAGTGCAATGAGGCGTTGCGACCATTAAGGGCGACATCAAAAAGCCACGCAGTGTCAACGGGACACAAACGGTCGAGTAGACATGCACTGTCAAGAAATGACAGCTGAACCAGCACACAAATGGCAAAGCTGCAGCCACCGAGGTGCGGCCGCCAAGGTGATGAAGCATGCACAACCAACAATAAATGTCTTTAACCTCAACTTTCTATGCTCGACCACCTGACGCATCTCCTTCTTGCCTCGTCGGGTCCGACGAAAGTGCGTTCATTTCCAAATCGCACTCTATCCTGGTCACCCAAATCTGTGGACCCACATGGAGTAGCAACACACCAAAAATAATCACGCCGAGGATAGCAACCGGGATCACCACTGAAACTACAATAATCACATGTATCCTTTGATCGCCACCAATTACGTGAATCATCGTGTACGTAGCACAGCCAATCAAGGTCGACAGCGCAAGAATCAAACAAAACAAGGGCCCGCACCACTTACGTAGGACCCGAAAATTGAGCTCAGTATGCTCTCTGCGTTGAATACCTGTGTACGCTGTTGTGCAGACGGGGCAGTTTACTCTTTGCATGGGTCGACTGAAATTGATCATCTTGATCAGACACGAACGATGTGCCCAGCGATTTGTGCAATTGCAGGGGCTTCTCATCAGAAGTCCAGGTTCCAAGTCTTCCGATCCATCCAGACAAATAAAACACACTTTCTCTTCTTGCTCCATACTCATTTTTGTTGCCTCAAATCCTTTGAATGGTTCCTTTTAAGTTTCGCTTGTTTTACCAACTGCGCCCCTTTTGGGGACTTAGAAGAAAACAGGTGGTACCTCGCAAGATTGACATGGATCGGTGAGTAATACGGTGAGTTGGTGTTCATGGGTACTCGAGGTGGTGAGATGTTCATTGGGGATCGAGAACTCGACTTAGCACTCGACTTCGCACTCGACTCGCCTTTACTCCACTGAGTTGGTGACTTGCTTTCAGGATAAAGTTCTTTTGCACATTTTTTGCGTTTCTCGTGAGTGCTAGCACAACCATCACGAAACTCCAAGTAGTCGCGGTCAAAAGCCTGCTCTGCTAATTCACACTTTGCGCGATCCATAGATTCTTTCTCTTTGATCAACTTGTTGTACATTGACATATCGACCGTCTTCAATTTTGGGCGTCTATCATCCTCTGCCACGTACAAATACGCACGTATTGTACGATCCCGCACTGGAAGAGCGTCGTGTACGCACATTCGCAGCACGCGGCCAAGGCGCTGGTCAAGCAACCCGCTTGTTCTGGGGACATCCGCAAGGATGAGCTCACGCACATTCGAAAATGTCGCACCCTCGGAAAACTGGTCAGCATCCGCAACCAAAATCTGCTTCGTTTCGCCAAAGATGTTATCGTTCGAATTGAATGCTAACCTGCGTCTTTCATTTATCTTGGAGCTTTGTGTCGCAGTCAAGCTTCCACCACTTGCATTCATGGGATCCTTCGTGCCACCAAAAATCACACTAAAAGGAAGTTTGTCTTCGTTTTTACCTGGGAATTTCTGCTTCAAAAGGGCCACAATATGCAGCAAGCCCTGTTCCTTCGTTGCCAAAATCAGCGTTTTCTGCTTTGATTCAGTAGCATGCTTAATGATCGCATGCGCCTTTGGACTAACCCTTTCGGGTTTTTCGAAAAGCGTGTCTTGTGTTTTGCTGGGTTTCAAAACACCCCATCCGCTGTGCTCCCACAAGGAGGATGTTTCAAGCTTTAGTGCCTTCTTGATCTTGGCGTTGTCTGGTTGGATCGCTTCGCTCTCAATCTTAATGTTCTTCAACGTCGCTTCCGTCGCCTTCTGCTTTGGGTATGTGAGCTCACTCAGCTCACTCTTTGACACAATTGCCCTATTCATACGGCCCGGCTCAACCACGCCTGGCTTTTCTATCTCCACTTTATCAGTTTGTCTCCTCACCCTTGGTGCGGTTGACACAACCATTTTGGACTTCTTCTCGTTCATGAACGCTTTATTACTAATGACGCGATACTTCACATTGGGTTTCGTGGGATCTTGAACGATAGTGTTCCTCCGTGGCTGGCCAGTCAACCACCGAGCCCGGATTCCTTTGATTCCTTCTGACAATGGAACTCCGATTGGCTCATTAAAGTTCGAGTCACGTGACAACAAATACTCTACCTTTCCTTTCCTGTTTGTACGCCGGAACTGCATGTACTTATCAAATTTATTCACATCCAGCCCAAAGGGTGTCGATACCAATTTCCGTACCTTGATCCAGTTGGCGCCCGCTGGTGCGTTCGTAGGATTTTCTCCACTCACCGGTAAATCCACTCTGCTGACAGTCCACTCAACACCATTGTATATCACAGGATCACCAATTTTGAGCTTCCTATTTCCAACACTCTGAGCTACACCCTCGGGAACACCGCGCTGTGTGCGATACCCATCAGGAGGCCGGATTTTCCGCAGATCTGGAAAATCACCCTCCACCTTAGCAAATACTTGCGAAGGACGCCCCATAAACCACGAAATGTAGTTGTCTTTTGGGTGCTTCCGCTGTACCGCATAGTCGCCCATAATGACGTCTAACAACTCGTCGCCCTGCTTGACGTTAGACACAATTGGAGTCGCTGTTGCGCCAAGTATAACAGAACCTCTCGCTGTTTTGATTCCGTCCCTACACGCTTTGACCTTTTCCTTCCTGTCTTTCTTGTCTTCCGTGACCGCGAACCCAGGCTCAATCAGATTATGCACCTCGTCCATTATCACAATCATTTCATTGAAGCGATCTTTGTTACTCTTCCGAACCACCTTCGGTTTCCCATTTTCTCCCCGTAACCTGAACATCCCATCACTCACGGGCTTTTTATTCCCGCCCAGTGGCAGCACCTGCGAAAATCGACCGCCCGCCTCCGTGTAGCTGACCGCACGGAGCGGAGCATGAAGAGATACTGGCGTCTTTCCGTCACTACTAAAGAGTGTCTCTTGTTTTGGTATCTTCAAACCTTTCATCATCAACAATTCTTTCGCCTGAGTAAGCATTTGCACCTTCAGCTTTTCTTTCTGCTTCTCAGTTACAGCTTTATCGTAGTCCTCTTTTATCGAACGAAACGATGGCTGGCTTTCTAGCCACTGTTTATACAGATTTTCGAATTTGAGAAGTTCTGAGTAAAAATTGGTTGCGAGCGCCAACGTCGGAAAAATCAACAGCTTTGCACGAGTATCAAAGTAGTAATTGTTCAAAACATCGATGATCGTCCGTGTTTTGCCAGAGCCTAGCTGATGAGCTACCAGCATTCGTTGCTCCCCCAAAGACGACTGAAGCTTCGGATGCATCACAACCTCCAACGACTGCTGATATGGCTTCAGGCTGGTGTCACACGCATACACAGACTTTGGACTTACGCGCTTCAACAACCGCGTGATAAAATGTCCAAAGCACCTATGCGATTGGGGCTCCCATCGCTGCCGTCGGATCAGGCGCCCTCCCGCTCGAACGAACTCCTCTTCTGACCATTTCGTCATTAGATTGTTCGGTTTTATGAAAGCTTTTGGTACTGATGCATCAGTACCATCGAAGCGGGGATACATGCTCTGCTTCTTCCTCCACTTTTTTGCAGTAATCTCTTGTAGTGATTGTAGTGATTGGGCCTCATTATCTTCTGTCCAAGAACCGCGAGAACCGCGAGAAACGTTAACGCTCATTGGAACTGCCGATTCGATCGAGGAAGATCCCGGTCGTCTTCTTTTTTGGTTTTGCGTATTAACCGAAACACTATTACGTTTTCTCTTCCTTAATGGTGCGATGTCTAAAGGCACATTTTTGCTTTTACCAGCGTTGGGATTCCCGTTATTTTTACGTTTTCTCTTCCCCGGTGGCGCGATGTCTAGAGTCATATTTTTACTAGCTGTGCTGGGCGTCTTCGATGCCTTCATAGGTTGACTGGCAACCCGTTTCCTCCTCTTCGTGACTTTAGCCAAATCTTGTATTCCAGCTAGGGCGGCCTCGCCAGCCGCACCCACAAATCTCTTGTTCTGAACTCGGATTCCTTCTTTCTTTTGCTTTACTCGCTCGGCCTCTGCAAATTTGAGCGCCTCCTTTAGTCTCGGATTTGTTCGTTTGAAGCAGGCATGTCGCGGTGGTATTGCTTTCAGGTCAAAAGCATATACATGTCCTCTCGGGCACCACCTGTCTGGATACCTGGATGACAGGCCTGTCATCCAGGTGACCGCCAGAGAGGGTTCATTTGCTTTTGTTGTTGTCTTGGCTTTTGCTTTTGCCTTTGCTTTTGCTACCCCTGGTTTTGGTGCTTTTGCTACCCCTGGCTTTGGTGCTTTTGCTACCTTTGGTGCTACCTTTGGTTTTCGTCCCACCATTAGTAATACAAGCAAACAAAAAAAATACGAGTCGTAGATGGTCATGAGTATAAATTCAACATATCGGCAAAGTTTATCCATTGGAAGCGGTTCGAACGCGTAAATTTCGGCTTGCCCAATCGTTTGATGATGTACAACAGATACGCTTGCGATGTGTCTACCCATTTTGGCTCCTCGAATTCTTTCCTATTGTTCGCTGACGTCAGCAGGTGATATTCCATGAAATTGCTCTTTCGATAACCTCTATTATTAAGCACCCTCTTTTTCGCGTCACCAGATAGCGTGACACATCTGTTGTACAAACACATGTTCCGAATTTCCTCTTTCAAGGCACCTTCGGGGCTTTTCTCGCGAAGGTGTTGTAAAATTTTCCATAAATCAAACTTTTCTGTGACGATAGATGGCGTGTGCCACGGAAATAAGTCTGTAACTGCTTTCGTATTAGCCGCATTACGTAGGTTTCGCCTCACTTGCATCCCTGGCAACTTCGGGGCTCGCAATTTGAAAACACGATCATTGTCGAAAAACATGCAAACGAAAGGGGACTTGAAGAAAACATTCATATCCGTGCCATCGCGGGTAACATATCGCATTCGACGTAACGTTTCCGGACACGAGACTACAAGAACGTTTTTCAAATGCAGATCATTGTGCCGCATGCCAATGCGATGAAACGTCTCAATCACCCACAAAATCTGCAACAGCAATATTCGTGCATAGCGTGGATCTCGTTGTGTCGGACCTCCGTTAATAAATTTACGAAGGGATCGATAACTTCCAGGCGTGAAGCTCTCAGTCAACAAAACATGCCCTGGAACATTCGCAACCTCGTAAGAACGAATAAGAAACGGACAAATCTTGTTGTTCACGAGCAAATTTGATATCTCATACATTCTTTTCTCATGAACAAGTCCACGCAACTGCTTTGAAGATAAACGAGTAGACTTCGGTTCTTGCCGCTTCATAACGATCACAAACTGAGGGCGTGCTCCGCGTTTATATCCCTGATTCGCTAAGGGAGACAAACAAGTCAGACGAGAAACCACCGTTTTGCTTCCAGTATCATTGGCAATCACCTCCTGAGCAATGACGAGATTCTCGTTCTTTCTAGCTTTCCGAAACAAGCGGATCTCGCGCAGCGAGCCGCCTCGTAGCCCTTCGCTGAAAACAACGTTCTTTCGCAACTCGTTGAACAACGACACGTTACGCTCACACATATCTATTTCTGACGACTCATTTTTTTTGCAATCTTACCAATATTTTGTCCACACCCAACCTACAACCCACCAACTTTAGCTCATCACACATTTATTGCGCTTTTGCTCACGATGGTCGCCGCCATGCGATGCACCAGCCACAGCGTCTTCGCCGCCACTGGTGGTCGTTGAACGTTCACAACAACCTACGACCGCTCTCTCGGTCTCGACCACCGCCGTCTCTAACTTTCTCTCTTCGCCCATCAGCCCGCCTGCAGTCCTCCAATATTCGCTGAGCGCCAAAATCGTCCACGAGCTCATCTCCCAGGTTCAAAAACACGCGCCAAAAGACCACGCGCTGCTGAATCACAGCGCGCAAGAACTCAGCCCTTGTTACGATGGCCTGATTCAATTGGGTTTGAACAATTTGAAAGATCGTATCGGCTTGAACCTGCGCAAATCTGCATCTGACATAACCTTTCTCCAATATAGTTTCTTTGTACTCGAATGTGGTATGGAGTACTCGATTGCGACATTCGCACACTCCACCAGCGAAAGCTTCGTACAGTCGGGCGGGCCTGTCTCATGAAAATTCTCCTTCTTCATCAGCAGGTGATTAATCCGCATGAAAACCTTGGGCTCCACGTAGCTTGACAGCCAAGTTCTCGCGTACGGCCACTTATCAGGCGGACCGTAAGCCAAACGCAGAACACCAGTACGAACCAGATCCTCCAAAATCAGCGGACCACGGTTGTTGGAGATTGTGACGCGCAAGTACTGTTTCTTATAGCTATCGTAGAAAAAGCCGGGCCTTTCTTGTTCGGAAACCTCGCATGTAACATCGCCGGCAACGAACATCTTCGTACCGTCGTCGGCGCGATGGCAAGCACAAGCGGCGGCGGGATGTTGCTTGGTGGTGGTCGCTATTGACATGGTTTTTGAGTTCCCACCCACCACCACTCTGATCGTCAGAGTGTGTAGGAGCAAATCGGTCCGATTCGTTGACGCTTGTTGAGGCGCTAAGACACGCGAAGGGTTGGCGTCCGCGCGCTGATGCCCCTTCGCGCGTTGATGCTCCTTCGCGCGTTGATGCCCCTTCGCGCGACCATGGAGACCGAGGAGCACAACCTGGATATAATATGGGCCGTGACCGCCATCATGAAGCGCGACCCTCGGCAGACGAACGCGGAATTCGAAGCCATCAATGCGACATGGTCCGAGTATGCCTGTCCACTTGTCGTACAGGAGGCGTCTGCGACGTTTGAGTTTGTGAAAGATATAACGGCGGAGGCGCTGAGCGACGACAAACTCCCGGCGGACACAACATACAAGATGAAACAGATTCTGGAAGAAACTGCCTCGCAGTACATCAGACTTATAAAGGACAAGGTAGGTATGTGGATCGCGCAACCAGACAACGTCCAAGAAGCCGCCACTACAACCATGAAGATAATGAAGAAGCTGGCTGACATCTATGCGTATAAGAACCCAGGGCGTAAGCGGGCGGTGGGTGCGCAGATACCGAACATTCTGGAGTGGCGCAAGCCATTCGAGAACCAAATGAAGAACCAGGTGAGCGTCGACGAGTTTCTGCACAGCGATGTGCGCGCCTGGATAAAACAACGCGATGGTATGTGCTGTGACTGCGTGTTGTAAGCGGCATCGGATTTGGTAGTGAACCAAATGCACAAAAATGATCCTCTACAGTAATGGCGTTGGCCATTTATGAAAAACGCGCAAAAAAATGATCCTCTACAGTAATGAAGAAACCGTGCTCCTGCCGAGCGTCACCCTGGCGGATTTTCGCAGTTCTCTTTGCAATCATTTTTGGTGTGCTTTTTTTAAAAACAATAGCTCGCGCACCATCATCAGCTATCGATCAATTGTTTGAATCTGAGATCGCGAGGACACACCCGATACGCCGATTCCGAGATAGAAATGGTGAGCGTCGAGATGTGATAGCGGTTTGTGCTCCGTTTCGGAACCACGAATCTCGTGATTTCATCTTCCGGCTAAAATCGTCCGGTGTCAAGATCGTGGGCGTCCAACATTATCAAGAATTCCCTGGCGCGATTTCGAATCCTCACGAAGATCCGTACTATACCACGCATTTCGTCGACTACTTGGCTTTATGCGAGGCCTGGCTGACGTGTCAAAAACAACCGGAGAGCGTATTTGGCAAACCACACATCGACATCATCGAATCTGATTTCGCCAATGTCGAGTTTCTGAACAGCTTCACGAAGGGTATCACAACGAAAGAGTTTGATTTCATTTATTCCATACCGAATGAACCAGGCGCCAAGAACTCACCAAAATCTGCATGCAGCCTCGGCTGGCAAGCTCATTGTCGAAATTGGGAGTTGGCCAAAAAGTGTTTGCCAATTCTCTGCAACAAAATGGGGTTGTTCGGTGTCATTGTCGGGCGCGAGTGCATCCAAACGTTCGACGAGCTTGGTGTTTCGAATCATGTACAGCTGGTTGAGTTTCAAAAGTATCACGATCTTCAAAAGCTTTTTAAAAGGGCGAGATTCATTTTTGTGCCCAACAAATCCGACGCCTCACCGCGCGTTTTGACTGAGTGCTTGTGCCATGGCACACCTTGTGTTGTGAATAAAGACATCTTTGGTGGATGGAAATACACCGAAGAGAACGAAAAATGTGGTGCTCAATTCACGAATGCTGAAGATGTTGAAAGGGCTGTTCGGCATGTCTTGACTTTACAACCAGCAGATGTGACGGACGAATTCCAATCAAAATTTGGCTACGAGAAGAGCGGTGAGCGCCTCGCAAAATTCTTCAAAACGAGTATCGGGATCGACACTCCTTTTATCTCTTTCGCTTGATTTTCTTCGGCTCACAAATCGAAGTGGTTTTGCCGCCGTAACCATAAAAGCGATTCAGCCACCGCATGTCGCTTTCTATCGCCTTACAAATTACTGGATTTTTCTTCTGAAAAATCCGTATCAATGACATTCTTAGCTTCTTCTTCACAACCGCATTCTTTTCAGGCGTATCTTTGTAAACCATTCCATCGATCGCTTCTTTGATCGCCGCTCGCCTTGTTCGTCGCGGATCACGCACGTGGTAAGGACTTTTCGTCGATCCAACACGTCCTTTGAGACTCGGTCGTGGTAATAATGTTCGCTTTACCATTGCTTGTAAGGCGGCATCATTTTTTTCCTTGTTGACCACAATGAGGCTCAACTCGTTAAATCGTCGACAAGGTCGTTGTACATTCCCTCAGCATGCGTGGCGTACGTGACGACATGAATGTGTGATACAAAATGAATATGCCGATGATGGTACCAACAATACAGGGCAATATACCTCCGAATGGAGCAAGGAAATGCGATTTTTCAAAAGACTTTTGAGATGATCCCAAACCAAGCATTTCTTTTTGAATTAAAAGAGGTATGCCGCCGATGTTCCATGCTTTCGAATTGGCCGTTTGAGTTAACTTTTGAAATGTAAGCGGTCTTTTGTATACGTATGTTTTGAGTTTAAGAGTCAATATAAGATCATGTGGTACCACTCCTATTTGCACGGAACTCATTTTTTTCAAAGCCCTGGCATTGTACAATACTGCTTGATTCATTCCTCCCAACAACACACGAATATGTGGGTAGAAAGACGGAACACTAAGTAAAACATGAGATCCAAGATTGTAAGAACATGCTCCTTTTTTTCTCATAAAAAACATTTCGATTCGTCTTGCATCAGCCTGAAAATTGGGGAGAAATTCGACATCGTCTTCTAAAATCAATAACGGTTCCTTCTTTTGAACAAGTAAAGAGATGGCTTTTTGATTTGCGTGCCATAAATCTTGAAGAGTGTTGCTGACGTTTTCTTTAGGACATTTCTTGAATCCTTGATTATGTAGTATCACTACAGTTGCTGTTGGCTTATTTTCTGAAAGTTGTTTCATATATTGAATACGACGACTTGAATCTTTCATTGTTATTAATACTGTGAGACCTATCTTCTTAAACACAGGATTATCAAAATGTAATGTTTCTATTTCATAACAGTCATCAACCATGTATTCTATCGTAAGGAATTATTATTTTCAGGGCCAAGTAGCCCCCCGAACGCATTTTCCGATGCGTAAGTTACATAAAGGATGCCATCCTCCGCGTCTCGGTCGTGAATCGCAGCAACGGTTTCGGACGATGAGATGAGCCTGTTTTTGCTCGTGAACACAAACAGAGCATGTGACGGTGAAAGAGTGAGCTTCTTGCGTAGCACGATCATGAACTGTAGAAACGACATCTCACGAGGCACCATAAAACGGTTTCTAGTCAACTCGTTCAAAGGATCGTTCTCGCGTTTGCTCGCAATAATCTTCACTCGCGCGTCCATCTTTTCTTTTCCTCACATTTTAAACTTAAAAGCGATCCACAAGCGTCTGAACACACACATGAGCGAAGTCAATACATGCGCCATATGCTTTGGCGATCTTGTCGAGAATACGGTTCAACTCGAATGCGATCATACGTTTCATGCGCAGTGCATCATACGATGGTTTCGCAGCGATCAGAAGACGTGCCCGCTTTGTAGAACTCTACCAGAAGTGACTTTGAAACCACCTGACGTGATGCACCGTGCGAAGAAGATTCTCGAGAGCTTTCATCAAGGTTCCCTCATTGACCCGTTTGTCGAGGCGGAAGCAATAGCTTTGCGAATCGTTGAGACTCACGAGAATATTGCACGTAACGAGCTCAACGATGTTGCAACACACTATTCGGAAATCGTCAAACCTCAGAAAGACGCCCTCCTTTCTCAATATCGCTCACTCAGACAAGAATTCAAGAGAAAGTCAGTCCCCATCTTGAAAAAACTCGACGAACTCGACGAAAAGAACAGACACGCAACAAGATCAAAAAAACAAGAGCTCGCTGCCGTGAAACGAAGAAAACGCGAAATCCTCAGAAACATCGGCATGCATCCACTCCGTGCCGTACGCGAAGACCCTCAATGAAGACTCTCATCAACCTCAACGAGGGCCGGGATGGTAACGGAGGGAGGGAGGGCGGGATGTCAACCTGAGGGAGCGGCAGCCGTAGAAGGCACACGCGCTGATCTTGATACCCGAGTCCGGGATGTCAACCGAGGTGAGAGACGAGCAATCGCTGAAGGCACCCGCGCCAATCTCCGTCACCGAGGACGGGATGGTGACCGATTGGAGTGAGGTGCAGCCAAGGAAAACACGCGCGCCAATCTTCGTCACCGAGTCCGGGATGTCGACCGAGGTGAGGGAGGTGCAGCGGAAGACATGATCGCCAAGCTCCGTCACCGAGGACGGGATGCTGACGGAGGTGAGGGAGGTGCAGTTGAAGAAGGCACCCCCGAAAATCTCCGTCACCGAGGACGGGATGGTGACCGATTGGAGTGAGGTGCATCCCATGAAGGCCTTCTCGCCAATCTCCGTCACCGATTCGGGGATAATGACCGATGTGAGGGAGGAGCAGCCGTAGAAGGCATAGTCGCCAATCTTCGTCACAGAGGCTGGGATCGTGACCAAAGTGAGGCAGGAGCAGTTGCGGAAGGCACCCTCGCCAATTTTCGTCACAGAGAATGGGATCGTGACCGAGGTGAGGGAGGAGCAGTTTTGGAAGGCATACTCGCCAATCTCCGTCAGCGAGGACGGCATGGTGACAGAGGTGACAGAGTAGCTTTGAAAGCCATGGTTTCTAATCACCGTCTGTCCTTCCGAAATAGTTAAGTGACGTCCTATGATAGCATAATTACTGTAAACTATACGTAGCTCCATCTCTCTTTGGTCGTGTTGTACTATGGACGAGACACACAACAACCACAGGGGAATCTGAGTTGAGGATCGGCGCAGTGGAGAAGCGGCGCAGCAGAAAAGCGGCCCGTCTTCACGGGGCCGCTTTACCACGGCTCACCCCTCACGGACGGCCCGTGAAGGACCGGGTGAAGAAAGCAGCCGCCCTCGCCCCTAGCAGAAGAAAACGTGGGCTGGGTACTGAAAGGGCGCACCTCGAGAACGTACCTTCCGAGCGTAGACTTTCCAAATTAGGTAGCTTCCGTGCCGTACGCGAAGACCCTCCGTACGCAAAGAAAATCTACGTATGTACTACATATGGCATGTTATCGCGAAGAAGTGTTCTGGTTCTCAAATCCCCTGTTCTCAGAAGACCTCGTCCCCGTCTCCTATCTCTTAACAATGGAGAACTCGCCTCGACGGGACTCGTATCTAGAGCAACTGAATGAATACCGTCCGACCAGAAAAGTAGTGGTTCTGCACAACAAAGGATGGAAACACTGCAAAAAACCAGCATGGGTGACAAATTCGGCTTACGATCTCTGGCATGCGAATTTAGAAGTCACAAACAGAACAACTGGTCGTGTCCTCGTTTTAGAGGATGATGTCCAGTTTCTGCCAAACATCCGCCACGATGTCGCGGAGGTTGAGGAGTTCTTGCGTCGTATGAAAGACACGAAAGACACGAAAGACACGAAAGACACGAAAGACAAAACGTTTTTCTACACGCTCGGTCTGCGATTAATTTACACCGCCACGAGAAAGAGTGATTTAGAGAATCACCTTCGCGTTATCATTGGTGCTGACGCGCATGCAATTCTATACAACAACATAGAAGCACTCACACCGCCGACAAACCCAAACCCCTTTCATGATGTACATGTCTTTTCCTCGTTACATGGATATACCTACAAACGTCCATTAGCCATTCAGCATGCTGAAGCCACAGAAAACTCAAAAGCTTATGACCCCTTCCGAATAGTTAGTTACCTCAACAACATAGTCGGTGACGAAAACTTATTCTCACTAGTACATTCCGCCAGTCCCTACGGTGGTCTGTTCGTGATTAGTCTTGTAGTGCTTCTCACACTTTATTTTGTAACCATGAAGCTAAATGCGCAAGGTCTATCTCACGTTATACTATTAATCCTCATCATTTTCTCCCTGGTGTTCTTCCAATCTGAACACAGGATAAGTATTTTGTAGAGTCACCGCAAGCACCTGCTTCGCGTTTCCTTACCAGTCTACCACAATACCTGCTTTACATAGTAGCCGCGTTTCACTACCTGTTGTAATTTCGTTAACAGGGAAAACATACATCCCGTGATCCATCCTCACCTCCGTGACCGAGGACGGGATGGTGACCGAGGTGAGGGAGGTGCAGTTGCGGAAGGCGCCATCGCCAATCTCCGTCACCGAGGACGGGATGTCGACCGAGGTGAGGGAGGAGCAGTAGCGGAAGGCACCGCTGCCAATCTTCGTTACCGAGGACGGGATCGTGACCGAGGTGAGGGAGCAATCATGGAAGGCGC
>MDSW01047043.1_pt1 | contig 15021 bp, 6 predicted proteins | sample 811171 | NCBI WGS metagenome assembly MDSW01 (sample SAMN05326641, study PRJNA326480) | marine metagenome | isolation source: seawater | place: Atlantic Ocean: North West | collected 2012 | reverse complement strand
CCCCCCGCCGCGGCGCTGATCCACGAGGAGAAGAAGGACTTGACGACGAAAACACTCGAATCCGCCGATTCCATCCTCTCCCGGGGAAACGCGCTCGTCGCCGAGACGCTCGCCCACCTCGCCGCGATCCGATCCACCCCGGGCGCGGTCGACCGGTGGGACGCGCTCGGGGTGTGCGTGATCGACGCCCCGGTCGCGACGCGGTACTACGCCGCGTTCACCTTCGCCCGGGACGCGGATTACGTCGTCTCGCTCTTCCCCGAAAACGCGTACGAGGTGGAGGCGCGCTATGTCGGCTTCGTCGATTTTCGGTCGAGGCCCGCGTGGCCCAGGTTCGACCTCGCGCCGCTCGCGAGGGCGCTGAACGCGATGGAGGAGGAGGCGAGGAGGACGCCACCTCGGGGGGGGAGTGCCTCTTCTTCTCGGGAGCCCACTCACCAGAACACCACTCTCTCCTGGGACGTCGCGGGGCCTTCGGACACGGGGCCGGTGCTCCGTCTGACGGATTCCGCGCGAAGGCTGACGCGCGCGGAGAGGTACGGGGATCCGTGCGAGCGGCCGGCGGAGCGAAGCGAAATCCCCCGCGAGGCGTTTTTGCGCGTCACCAGGGTGTTCTTCGAGCGCGCCGCGCGCGAGGCGGCGAAACACCTGGGGGTCGAGGCGTGGGCGGACGTGCCGAAGGTGGGGTGGACGTGGGGGGACATCGGGGCGATCAACGCGGCGGCGGACTTCGACGGCGAGTGGTGGAAAGCGTAGACAATTTTTTTTATAAAAACGACGCGGCGAGGACCGCCGCGAAATATGAATATGAATATGACGACCTCCATCGTACCGACCGTACGATCGCGCGTGTTTCGCGCGCCGGCGGCTCGACCCGACGTCCCTCTCTTCATGTACACGCGAGCGAGGGAGCCTTCTTCGGGGAGTCCCGCGGCTCGTCGGGGTCGTCGAAAATACGAAGTCTAGTCGTCCGCGAATATGTACGGGGAGTCCGCGAGACGTCGCGGGGAGGCGGCGACGGCGGCGCGTTTCGCCTCTTCGCCCCCGCCTCCCCCCCTCGCGGCTCGCTCACGCTCGCGCGTCCAACATGGCGAGTACGGACGGGGGCGAGCTCGCGTAGGGTTCCTTGCTCTCGACCGCGCCCAGGTCGCGCGTCGCGGCCTCTTCCTTCATCTGGAAATCTCGCATGAACTCGCAGAGCGCGTCGACGGCGTCGTCCGGGAGTTGGTTGTACACGGTGACCCTGAGCCCTCCGAAGAGCGGGTGGCCCTTGAGGTTGTAGAACCCCGCCTCGGCGGACGCCTCGGCGAACCGCGCCTCGAGCGCCTCGGTCTTGCACCGCATCGGGATCGTCATCAGCGACCGGAACTCGGGCTCGACCTCGTTCACGAAGAACCCGTCGCTCTGGTCGATGACGTCGTAGATGGCCCACGCCCTCCGCGTCGCGCGGTCGCGCATGGCGGCGACGCCGCCCTTCGCCTTGCAGTCCTCGAGCACGAGCTGCAGCGCCCGGATGCCGAACACGTTCGGCGTGTTCCAGATGTTCGCGATCGGCGTCGTCTTCGCCGCCGCGGACCACGACATCACGCCGGGCGTGATGCGCAGTTCCTTCTCGCCCGTGAGGAGATCTTTGCGCGCGATCACCACCACCAGGCCCGAGGGGCCGAGGTTCTTCCCCGAGCTCGCGTACACGACGCCGTACTTGGAGAAGTCCACCGGGCGGCTGAGCAGCGTGCTCGTGAAGTCGGCGACGAGGGGCGGGGCGTCCGCGGGGAGCGTCGGGTCCACGTGGAACTCGAGGCCGTTGATGGTCTCGTTGGCGGTCATGTGCACGAACGCCGCGCCGGGGTCCAGGTCCCACGTGGACGGGTCGGGGATGGCGACGTCGCCGAGCGCCGAGGTCGGACCCACGTGCCGCGTCTCGCAGTACTTGGACGCCTCGCCCGCGCTGCGCTTACTCCAGAACCCGTCGCCGACGAAATCGGCGCGCGCGCCCATCGAGCCGGCGAGGTTCATCGGAACCGCCGCGAACATGGCGTGGCCGCCGCCGTGCATGAGCAGCACCTCGTGCGTGTCGGGGATCTCGAGCACCTCGCGCATCAGGTCGCACGTGTCCACCATGCATCGCTGCACGGGCCCGCCCGCGTCGCGGTGGGAGTGCTCGATGAGACCCTGGGAGGATTTTGTCGGAGCGGGGGTCGGATCGTGAGACGGGCGAGCGACCGAGCGGCGAGGGTCGCGAGGGTCGCCCCGACGAGACGCGTCGTTTTTCGAACGCGCCGGGGCGGAGATATTCGTCGCGCGACGATTCAAACGGGAGGGGTGGTCGCGAGACGATTCGGTCTGCGAAAGGTCACGAGCGGGGCGCGGGGCGGGATCCTCCGCGCGTCTCGCGACGCGTCGCGGTGGGTTCGTCGCGCGAACCGCGCGAGGGCGCGAGGGACGCGAGCGCGCACCATGCCGGTGTCTTCGAACGACGCGAGCTCGGCGCTGAGCTTGGCGAGGACGCCCGGGTCGACCACGGACGGGCCCGCGCTGAAGTTGTGCTTCCACTTGGTCGGCTTCTGCATTGCGAAGGTGGTTGGCGCGTTCGGCCGCGGAATGAGTGGGCGAAGAAGCGGAGGCTTCGGCGCGGGCGACGGCGAACGTGCGCGGCGCGTGGCGTGCGAGGCGGGGCGGCGGACGAGGGGTCCGGGAGCGACGGGCGTGGAGAGCGCTGTGCGCGCGGGTGTGAGCGACGAGCGCGCGCGACGGTTGACAAATTGGTTCGACGACGACTTTTTTTGGCGGCAACGGAATGTTCCCGCGACAGAGATGCCTCACGAGTGGTTGTGAGCGTCTCGCGACGCGCGCGATTGGTCGGCGATTCCCAGAAAAAAGGCGAGGGGAAAATCGAAGATGGAGCGACGACGCGAGGGCGCGCGCGACCCAGGCGCGCGCGGTCGCGCCGATCGATCGCCGCGGGCCGCGAGTCGATCGCGAACGCCGGCGGGAACCCCCGGGCGCGATCCGCGACCGGACCCGCGATCGAACGCGGCGTCCCTCGCGGGATCGACGCGCGCGAAGCACGCCGCGTCGACGACGATCCGAACGCCGAGGCGCGGATGACCTGGCATACTGTAGGACCTACAGATCCGTACGGAACCGTTCACGACCCCTGACGGGTCGAGATTTTTGAACCCCGGCAAAATGTGCGTAAAATGTGCGTGGAAAACGACCCTCCCTCGCGAACGGTCGAACGCGTCTTCGTCGCGCGCGCGCTCACCCGTGGTCTAAGCTCGCGACGGTCCACCGCCGCCCCGCCCTCCCCGGGGTCGGCACCGCCCCGCCGGCCCCGCCCTCCTCCCCCCGCGCCCCCACCCACCGCCGCATCCGCGTCGTCGCCTCGCGCGGCTCGAACCCCGCCCGCCGGAGCGCCTCCGCCGCGCGCCGCGATCGCGCGTACGCTCCTTCGCCGTCGCGTCGTTCGTCGCCGCCGCCGCGGAAACCCTCGAGCGGTTCCGGGACGTACGCGACCGCGCCGGTGAGCGCGTCCGAGCGCGACACGTGACGCACCGCGTGCTCGACGAACCGCGCGAAAAACGCGTCCGCCTCGTCGTCGCAAAACCCGTCGCTCGCCGCCGCCGCGGGGCCGAGGATGAGGCGCGCGCCTCGCGCGTGCGCCGTCGCGAATCCCACCCCGGGGCGACACGTGGACAGCTCGGGACACGTGGCGCGCCAGGCCGCCAGGAGGTTCCGCCGCCGCGCCCCGAACGCCGCGGCGTCCATCTCCGCGGCCAGAGCTTCGGACGCCCCCGAGCGAACGCCGTCCGGGTCCGAGTCCGAGCGGTCCTGGTTCGAGCCCGGGTCCGAGCGCGATCGATCTTCGTCCTTGGAGAAGATCCACTCGCGGACCAGGCCGACGCTTTCGAACCCCATCTTCTCGTACAGCGGCGCGCCCATCGCCGAGGCCTCGAGCCACGCGACGGCGCCGCCGCCGGAGTCGAGGGCCTCGAGATGGTTCAGCGCGGCGCGGAGCGTCAGCGTCGCGACGCCGCGCTTGCGGTAATCCGGACGCACGACGACGTTCCCCACGAACCCGAACGGCGGAGCCGCCTCATCTTTTTTCATCTCGGGGAGGGGTACTCCGCGCGCGTCGTCGGCCTCGTCGTCGCGCGCCAGGACGCCGGGGTACGACGTCGCGCTCGCGACGCCGACGAGCTCGTTCCACCCGTCGAACACGCCCACCGCGCGGAGGGTCGCGTCGCGCGCGGGGGGGGCGACGACGCCGTCGGAGGAGGCCGACGCGCGACTCGAGCGAGGCTCGTCGGCGCCGTCGCCGCACGCGTCGGACGGGGCGGCGTCGGGGAGGAGGGCGAGCCACTCCTCCCTGCTCGCGTCGAACTCGACGCTGGCGAGTAGCGCGTCGAGGGCGTCCACGTCGTCGCGCGTGAGCGTCCTCAGGACGTGCGCGCACCCGCGGTCCAGCACGCAGAACTCCTCGTCGAAGCTGAGGTCGGGGTTGATGAGGCGCGGCTCGTCCGCGGCGCCCGCGCGCGGCCCGGAGGCGCGACCGCGACCGCGCGAAGCGCGGGGACGGGCGATGCCGCGGAAAGCGGCCGCCGGGCCTCGCGGCGCGAACGGAGACGACGCCGAGGCGAGCGCGGCGGTCGCGGACGCCATCGCACCCGCGCACGCCGCACTGGCGTGACAAAACCGCACCCGCGGGCGCGACGACGACGACGCGAGATTTTTCACCGCGCGCCGGGCGGCCCAGCGGTCGGGGATGACTCATCCCCTCGTCGCGCGGTGCGCCGCGCACTTCAGATCCTCGCGCGTCGCGCTCCCAGTTGGCATCAGCTTCCGTCTGCCTCGCGGGTCCTCGCCACTGCCTTCCGCGTCGCGCTCGGGGATGTCGCTCGCGGTCGCCCCGACCGTCCCCGGCCGTCCCGCGCCTCTCGCGCGCGGGGTGCCTCGCGCGCGCCCCCGCGCCCCCCCGGCGTCCCCCCGCCCCCGCGCGCGTCTCCTCCCCGGCGCTCGCGCCCCCGGCGGGTGGTCCCCGCGTCGTCTCCCCCACTCCCGTCCCCGCGCGGTGGCGCTCCGCGAGTGGACCGACCTCACCACGGCCGAGTTCGACGCCCTCGACGCGGAGGCGTGCGTCGCGCTCCTCCCCGTGGGCGCGATCGAGCAGCACGGCCCGCACCTCCCCGTGTGCGTGGACGCCGCCATCAACGCCGGCGTGTTGAACCGCGCGTTCGAGCTCCTCCGCGAGGATGACGACGCGAGCGCGTCGTCATCGGAATCCCCCGCCGCGCCCGACGGCGCTCGAGCGCCGGTCTCCTCCCCGGACACGACGTTCCTCCGCCTCCCCCCCGTGCCGTACGGCAAATCCGTCGAGCACGACGACTTCGCGGGCACCATCTCCCTGAGCGCCTCCACGCTGACGGCGGTCTGGACGGACATCGGCGAGTCCGTCGCGCGAGCGGGCGTGCGCAAGCTCGTGCTCTTCAACTCCCACGGGGGCCAGCCGCAGATCGCCGACGTCGTCGCGAGGGACCTGCGCAAGCGCCTCGGGATGCTCGTGGTCACGTGCGACTGGTTCTCCTTCGGTCTCCCCGAGGGACTCTTCTCGGAGACCGAGCTGAAGCACGGGCTGCACGGCGGGGACGTGGAGACGAGCGTCATGCTGCACCTCCACCCGAGGCTCGTGAACATGGCGCGCGCGGAGAACTTCCGCTCCGCGGGCGAGCGCATGGAGGCGACGTTCGAACACCTCACCCCGGAGGGCGGGGTCGGGTTCGGGTGGCTCGCGCAGGATCTGAACCCGAGCGGCGCCACCGGGGACGCCGCGAACGCGACAAGGGAGAAGGGGGAGATGTCCGTGGAGTACGCCGCGGGGAAACTCGTCGAGCTGATGCGGGAAGTCGCCGCGTTCGACAGCGAGTGCGCGTTCAACCGAGGCGACCCGGGGAGGTACTGCCAGGTGAACCTGAGGAGGGTGTGGGACCAACCGATGGCGCGCAACGGGGGGGGGGGCGGGGAGGAAGGCGAGGCCAGGGCCGAGAAGTCCTCGAAGTATAAGTCGCACTACGCGGGGTAGCGACGAGCGAGAGGGAAGCGGCGGCGAGCGAGGCGACAGTGTTCGCCAGGAAATGGAAGACCAGTTGGGAGACCGCAAATCGTCGGGGCGGGCGGTCACTTCAGGCGCGGCGAGGGTTTCCCGAAACTCGGGTTTCGGCGTTTTCCGGGACGGTGCAGTCGACCGCCCCGCTCGTTCCCCGCGGGGGCCACTCCGCGTCCGCGCCGCCACGTCGAGGACCCGCGGCGATGCGTTCGTGCGTCCACTCCCGCGCGCCCGTCGCCTCTCCGCCCGCGCAGCGCTTCGCGTCTCGTCGGCGCGCGGTCGTTCGACCGCGACTCGTCGTGTCGAACGCGAATGCGCCTCCCCCGAACCCCGGGGAGGATGCGGACGTCCCCGCGGGCGTCCCCCGCCCGCCGCGCTCGCGCGTGCTCGAGACGTCGGACGCGAGCCGGCGACGCGGCGCGTTCGCGAGCGCGGCCGCGGCGGCGGCGCTCGGCGCGGCGGCGCTCGCGGCGCCCCTCGCGGCGCCTCCCTTCCTCGCCGCGCCCGCGCACGCCGCGTCCGCCGCGGCCGCCCCCGCGTCGCCGGCGGTCCCGGAGGACCTCGCGAAGAAGATCAACCCCAACCTCATCCAGCTCCCCGAGCCGGTGCGCGAGAAGATCGACCAGGGGATGATGAAACTCGGCGACGTCGTCGTGTGCCTCGCGACGATCGTCCAGATGCAGGCCCAGGACCCGTGGAGCGTCGAGGACATCTGGCTCATCCTCCTCTGGCGCTGGCTGATTCGGCGCGGCCGGCGGAAAGCCTTCGACGCGCTCCACCCGCCCGTCGACGGCGAGGCCGAGGACGCCCGCGACGCTCGGTTCGACGCGTCGGTGTGGACGTGGCTCGAGGGCCCCATGAAGGCGATCAACAGCGTCTGGATCGTCCTTTACGTCCACGACAACGTCTCGCGCATGTTTCTCCGCGCCGCGTTCGAGGGCGGGTACTTCGGGTTCAACTTCGACCTCGGCATGTACGTCCTCGGCGGCGGCGCGGTGGCCGTCATGGCCATCCTGCGTTGGCTCCCCGGGGTGTTACACGCCCGCCTCGGCATCACCGAGGGCTCGCTCCAGACCGTTCTCACCCGCCTCGCGACGATCCTCGTCGGCGTCGCGTCGGGGTTGAAGGCGGGTTTGTTGTTCGGCGTCCCCGCGTCGAGCATGATCGGCGCCGGCGGCGTCGGCGGGTTGACGTTCGGGTTAGCCGCGCGCGACGTCCTCTCCAACGTCATGGGCGGGACGATGATCGCCATCCTGAGGCCCTTCACGGTGGGCGAGGAGATCTTCGTCACCCCGGGGAACAACTTCCGCGGGAGCAATAACCCGTCCGTGAGCGATTACCTCGTCGAGGAGGTGGGTTGGTACCAGACGACGCTGCGCGCGAAGGACACCAAGCCGACCATCGTCCCGAACGGGTACTTCCTCGGCGCCAACGTCATCAACGTCACGCGCGCGGTCGCGAGGGTCCTGATCCTGGACTTCCGCGTCCTGTTCCAGGACCGCAAGAAGATCCCGGCGATCTGCTCGGACATCGAGGATTACCTCCGCGCGAGTCCGTACATCGCGAGCGAGTCGTACCCCGTGCGGGTGAACTTCGGGGGCGTCAAGGAGGATTGCGTCACCGTCGCGGTGGAGACGCACATGTACAAGTTTCCGCTGAGCGACCACCTGAAGCACCGCGCGACGCTCGTGATGGACATGCTGGACATCGCGGAGAAGCACACGACCGGGCCGGCGTACCCGACCGAGGTCCAGCTCGAGGGAATCGGCGGCGTCGTCATCGACGGGAAGCGGTGAGAAGGGAGTGTGGCGGGCGCCGCTGCGCGAGCCAAGAGAAGAGAGCGTTTTTTTTTTGTGATGAGCCGCAGGGAGAAAAATCGACGTCTTTGACACACTTTTCAACATCGGCCCTCGGCGATCAGTCTTCGAAAATGCTTTCGAACTCTCCCCGGACGTCAGTGACGCATTTCTTCGACGGCTCGCGATGCGCTTTTCCACGCCGAAGCAGTCGGATAAAAGCTGTCGGACGCATCGACGTTTTTGCGCGCCATCTTTGGTCGAGCCGGCCAATCAGAAACCCTCACGCCTTTGTCCACTTGTCGTTCGGGGATTGTTCGGGCGACGCCGTATGTGGACGGGGAGCAAAAGTACCTGTCGCGTCGCTTCGAGCAGTGTCGTCTACCGCGTACCGTCGCCGACAGTTGAACGCGCGCCGCCCCGCAGCCGCCGCCACACGCGCGCTTCCATGATCGCCGCACGCGCCGCGAGCCTGTCTGGCTCGGGCGTCGACCCTCGCGACGCGCGCATCGCGCGATCGCGTCGCGTCGTCGCGCGCCGCGCGGGTGTTCGCTCCGCGGCGCGTCGACAAGGGTTAGTCATCTTCGAAGCCGCGGATGTTTCCCGCGACGCGCGTCCCCCCTCTCCGTTCGGGAAGGTGACGACGGCCGGGAAGGCCGCGGCGTCCGCCGCCCTCGCGCTCGGCGCGTTCGCGGCGCCGCTCGCGATGCCGACGCCCCCCGCGCACGCGGCCGCCTCCGCGGTCGCGGCCGCTCCGAGCGCGACCACGCGCGACCTCGACCCGAACTTGTTCCGCCTGCCCACACCCGCGAAGCGCGCGCTCGACGCCGGCTTCGATCGGATCGCGGGCGAGATTCGCCACGTCGCGGACACGGCGAAGAGCAAGATGAAGGAGGACTGGGATACCGAGGACGTGTGGATCATCCTGCTCTGGAACCTCGCCATCTCCTAGGGCCGCCGCGTCATCTTCCGCGCCCTGGCGAGGTTCAAGGAGAGCGACAAGGGGAAGACCCCCGAGGAGCTCGACGACGAGTTCGAAAAACGCGACCACTTCCTGCGCTGGCTCGCCGGCCCGATGAGCGTCCTTTCCAACGCCATGACCGTGTGCTACCTCAACGACGTCCTCGGGCGCGTGTTCAGGATCGTCGAGGGCATCGGCTTCATCGACGCCAAGGGCTTCGACCTCGGCATCTACGCCCTCGCGTTCGGCGCGACGTCCGCCATGGCCGTCGGTCGCTACTTCCCCCGCGTCCTCGAGACCAAGTTCGCCGTCACCTCCGTCTCCCTCCGCTCGGTGCTCACGCGCATCACCGAGGTCATCGTCGTCTCGGCCAGCATCGCCCAGGCGGGTATTCTGTTCGGTGCCTCCGCGAAGGCGATCTTGGGCGTCGGTTCCGTCGGCGGTCTCGCGGTCGGTCTCGCGAGCAAGGAGATCATCTCCAACGTGTTGGGCATGATGATCATCAGCGTCCTTCGCCCGTTCGACGTCGGCGAGAACATCTTCATTCAGCAGAGCGGGCAGTTCCGCGGCTCCTCGGACCCTTCCATCGCGGAGTACAACGTCCGGTCGATCGGGTGGTACAGCACGGTCCTCGTCGCGAAGGACACCAAGCCCGTGACGGTGCCGAACGGGATGTTCCTCTCTCAGTCCGTCATCAACGTCACGAGGCAGACGCACCGCGTGTTAGTCCTCAACTTTCGCGTGCGGTACGAGGACAGGACGCACGTGCCCGCGCTGATCGAGGACTTCGAACAGTACCTGACCGAGTCGGAGTCGATCGACTCGGACGCGCACCCGATCAGGGTGAACGTCACCGCGAACAACGCGGACCATCTCGTGCTCAACGTGGAGGCGCACGCGTATAAGGTGGATCTGACGCTGCACTACAAGGTGCGGTCGAAGGTGCTGATGGACCTGATGGACCTCGTGGAAGGCAGGACGGGCCGGGTGGCGTACCCGACGGAGGTCTTCCTCGAGCATCCGCTGCTGAGTGAGGGGCACCATGCGAGCGCGAACATCATCCCCTTCAGTGGCGCCGCGGTTCAGAGGGGGGGGGCGCGATGAGGTGGTCGGAAGGGAGAGAGGCGCGGTGTCCGACAGGATCAGAGGGTGTGAAAGGTGCACCCTCTTTTCGAAAGCTTTGTAAATCAGTGATTTAATCGTGCGAATTCGAAACTCGCACGGGCCTCTCGTTAAGATCTGCCTCCGTAGTGTCGAACGTTAGCGAGCGAAGTGTACAATTCGCCTGCACCTCACCGTCGTCGCGTCCGAGCGGCTGTTGGTGCCCTTTTTGAATGCGTCGCTCGTGGCGTCAGAGGCGGTGCGCGCGGGCGGAGGAAGCGCTCTCGCGGCGGCCGTCCGCGTCGGTGGGGCCTCGCGCGCCTTCGAGCCGTCGCGATGTCGGGCTCGCCGGGCTCGAACGACGCGCGGGCGCACGCGGGCTCGGACGCGGGTCGGAGCGAGTCCTCTCGCGCCGCGCCCTCCACCTCGTCTCGCGGCGGCCTGAGCGCGGTGAGCGGAAGCCGCGCGAACGCGGACGCGGGCGGTTCCGCCCCCCACGGCGGCGGCGCGGTCATGAGCCGCATGGCTCTCGCCGCCCAGCGCATGGAGGCGCAGGAGGCCGCGCGTCTGGAGCGCGAGCGGAGGGACGCGGCCGCGGCGGCGGAGGCGCAGGCCTCGGAGCTGAACGACGAGAACGCGCGTCCGCTCCCGAACATCCACGATTTCGAGGGCGCGACGCTTCGCGAGAAAGCCATCGCGATGGCGCGCGCGATGAACAAAGGCGCGGGCGACGAGGCGGACGACCCCGAGGCTCGGGCCGCGCGCGACCTCGCCGAGGGAGCGGCGGTGGACGACCAGATCGCCTCGCAGCGCACGGGCCGTCGCCCGGCTCGGCGTCAGGACGCCACCGACCGCGAGATCTCCGACGAGACGGCGCTCGCCGAGTCCCGCCGCGCGGCGGAGTCCGCGAAGCAGAACTGGGGTCGCGCCCGCGCCGCGCTGGACGCGAAGCGCGCGGTGGTACACCTCAGCGGCGTGAACAACGACCGGTGGGCGGACGCGGACGCCCTGTTCGCGTACTACAACGGCGCGTACTTCGGGTCGCGCCTGAGCGAGGTGACGTTTTCGTGGTTCACTCGCGAGGACGACGACGACGACTACCGGTACTGCCTGTGCTCGAAGGTGCCCGGCTGGTGGCACGGCGAGCACAAGAACCTGATGTGCGGCGTCTCGTGCGCGATCGAGCGGCGAAGGGGCGGCGCCCCGCGCCGGTCCGCGCACATCCGCATGCCGGAGGCGATGCGCAAGTTCAAGCTCACGAACATGACCAAGGAGGCGATGCTGCACGCGATGATCCACGCCGACCTGTTCCTCTCCGGCGTGGTGAAAGAGCACGAGCCCTTCTACGAGCACGGCCCCGCGTTCAGGGCGAAGATGCGCTCGATCAACGACGACACGCTGACCCACGACGCGTTCCGCCCGAGCGGCGGGTACGACGTGCGATTCAGCGACGCCGGGGACGTCGAGTTCGAAGATTTAGTCACCCAGGAGCAGCTGGACAACTTGACGTCGGAGCACTTCAAGATCCTCTACCTCGTCTCCAAGTACAGCCAGTTCGCGGAGAAGGTGACGGACGACGAGCGGTGGATCCGGTACCAGCCCCTGCTCGTGCTGATGTACGAGCTCATCGTCGCGGGGGTTTTCGATTACGATTACGCGCCCGCGTCGGCGACGGTTGCCGGGAAGCGCATCTACCTGAACGTCACCCAGGAGGGGAGGGATAACCTGGACGACCTCGTCGAGGCCAAGCTCGTGCGCGCGCTGCGCACGATCGCGTCGGATAAGCAGCCGGTCGTGGCGTATCAGATCACGGAGGCGGGGCGGGAGAAGCTTCGGGTCACGAAGGCGCTGTCGAGCGCGGACCGCGCGGAGGTGGACGACGTCATCAAGGACCCCGAGGGCGCCCTGCTCATGGTCTCCTTCGACCGCGACGAGGGCGTGTTCCGGCTGCACAGCGAGAACGCGTTCTGCGTGGACTCCACCATCACGGAGACGGAGGACGTGTCGTACGTCTCGAGCCCGTACCTGCCGTTCACGCTCCGCGACCTCAGACGGCCGATGGCGAGCAACGCGCACCGCGCGTCCGAGTCTGCGACGGGCGCGAGCTCCGTGAAGGACGAGCTGGACGTGCAGCTCTCGGTGTCGAGGCTCGTCATCCTGGTCGGCGAGTGGGTGCCGTTCGGGTGTAACCAGATCATGCAGCTGACGCAGAAGCTCGGGGCGAACGACCGCGTCAAGGGCGGGTACTTCACCGCGACGGTGGACAAGGAGTCGACGAAGACGACGCTGGAGGTTCCGGTGGGGTTGACCAAGGTGAGCGTGAACTCGTGCGACGCCGCGCAGTGGATCAACATCGAGGCGGAGGTGGAGTACCCCGAGGACGAGGGCATCACGCAGGTGGAGAACTTCGGGATCCGGTACCAGCGCGACGGCACCACGCTGTACGGGCTGAAGCTCGAGGCGGTGATGGAGAGCGTCCTGAACGACATCTCGCTCGACAACCTCGCTCGAGTCATGACGGACATCCACATCGACTCGAGCAAAGTCACCGAGTCGCTCACGAGCGAGCACCAGGCGGCTCTGCTCAGGATGGTCTTCAGCGGGAACGAGATGAACCGGAACAAGGTGAACGTGTTCGTGGCGGAGAAGATCACGCCGAAGCTCAGGGCGCTTCGGTATCTGGACGGCGACGCGCTGGAGGCGGAGCTGAAACAAGTCATCGGCGACACGCAGCACGCGTTCGACATCACCGAGGACGACGTCGTCATCTTCGGCGACGCGGGGGTCCTGTTCGCCGGGCCGGAGTGCATCCAGCACGAGACTCTGCTGCTCGCGTATCTGGGATTGAAAGCCAGGGAGGATTTCGTCACGAACTTCTTCAACCGCCTCTTTTTGGTCGCGGAGCAGATGACGGAGCAGCAGCGGCTGATCAACGCGTATTACGAGGACCCGACGCACGTCAACGCGATTCGCAACGCGCTGGCGCAAATCAACGAGGACTGCATCATGCTCGAGGAGGTGATGCGCAACTTACAGGCGTCGATGGAGAAGGACGCGCTGCCGCCCGAGCGGATGCCCAAGACGCGCGCGGGGAAGCGTCTGTACCACATCTTGCAGATTCCTAAGATGGAGGCGAGTCTGAGGGGTCGGATCCAGGATTGCGAGAAGCAAGTCGCGGCGACGCGGAACGAGATTGAGTTTCTGGGGAACCAGATCACCAACGTCATGCAGGCCCTGCGCGAGCAGGTGAACCGCACGACCCGGGACCTGTACAAGAGCTCGTCCGAGCAGATGAAGCTGAACGACACGAGCGCGAGCAGGGACGTGATGCAGCTCATCTTCGCCGGCACTCTGAGTTTCGGCATCATCGACCGGTTCACCGGGGAATGGAGCGTGGCGTTCGACCAGTGGGCGAAGCACACCCTGACGTACCCGGTGGTCCTCGCGTCCAACGGCGCGTTCTTCTGGCTCGCCATGGCGGCGTGGATCGTCACCGGGGTGAGCGTGCTGTACTACATGCGGTTCACCAAGGACCAGAGCACGGGGACGATCCATTTCCTCGCGCGTCTGGACGCGAAGCTCGACGTCCCGAACTTCTTCGCGTTTCTGCGCAAGAAGGGCTTTCACAACGAGGACGTCGTCGCCGACCGCGCCTCCGACGCGGTGCTCACCGAGTTCACGTACGTGGACGACGCGAGGGACACGCGCAAGCTCTGGGAGCGGTACGAGCCCAGGATCACCCTGAGCGTGGACGTCCGCAACGGCGTCTTGCGGTCCGCGGACGTTTTGATCACCAAGCCCGCGTTGGCGCCGGCGAGGCTCTTCCCCCGCGAGCTCAAGACGCGGTTGCTCGCGGATTTCGACAAGAAGCACGTGTTGGTGAGGAAGAGGGCGCACAAACTGGTCCGGGAGACGAACTCTTCGATCGTGCTGCTCGCGAACCAGCCCGACGCCCCGGACGGGGGGTCGTACTACGACCGCGAGGTTCCCCTCGAGAAGCGGACGTTCAATCACCTGAGAGAGCAACTCGCGGTGAAGTTTTGCTACAAGACGGAGCACGTGTCCCGGGTGACGACGACCAAGATCGTCGAGGGCGCCGAGGTGGAGGAGGTGATCGAGGACGACCAGCAGGTGGCGGCGCTGAGGGAGTACCAGCGCCTGGAGGTGGCGTTCAGGGGGAAGCCGGACCCGGGGATGAGCCTGTTCGCGGCGAAGCTCAAGAGCGTGCAGAAGCGACAAGCCGCGGGGGTGAAGGTGACGCTCAAGGACACGAAAAACAGCGGGAAAAACGGCGGCGTCGAGAGGCACCAAAAGTACGGCGAGCGAAGGGACGAGGAAGATCTGCTGTACGACGAGGAGTGACGAAGAACGGGACAAGTCATCATATGAGTAGCAAACTGCCGTCGGACGCCGCCGTTTAGGATCCGCGGGGCGGGAGATTTTTTACCGGCGAGCGCGACGCGCGCGACGTAGAACGTAGGCCTAACAACGACGCGATGACTGGGAGGAGGCTAACTATTGTCCGTCGCGCCGCGCGCGCTCCGTTCCCGGGGATTCTTCGTCGACGTCTCCCTCTCCCGTCGATCCCTCCGGCGATCCCTCCGCGTCGTCCTCGTCCCACCACGCGTCGTCGCCGACGCCTCCGCCCCATCCCCACGGGTCGTCGCCGTCCATTCCCCCGAGCCAGAGCCTCGTCGGCGAGTCGGCCGAGACGGTCGTCTGACACGCGCGGACGGGGTCGCCGGTGGCGACGTCCTCCATGACGCACGCGTCGCATCGTCCCTCGAGGCAGAACCGCGCCTCGTCCGCGGCGTCGACCGCGCCGCAGCGCACGGCGACCGCGAGGAGGTTCGCGCCCATCTCGGCGACGTGCGTCGTCTCCGCGACGTCGTCGTCCGAGATCGGCGCGTCCGCGCGCGCGGGGCGCACGAACGTCACCGCGACGGCGTCGCGCGGCGTCGCGGCGGGCGGTCGCGGACGAGGGCGCGGCGCGCGAAGCCGAGGGGGGGCGCCGAGGCGCGGCGCGAGCGGGCGCGCGCGCGACGCGGGCGACGCCATGG
>MDSW01034182.1_pt1 | contig 15025 bp, 6 predicted proteins | sample 811171 | NCBI WGS metagenome assembly MDSW01 (sample SAMN05326641, study PRJNA326480) | marine metagenome | isolation source: seawater | place: Atlantic Ocean: North West | collected 2012 | reverse complement strand
CAGTGGTAGAGCAGGGCTTTTGTAAAGCTCAGGTCGCAAGTTCAAATCTTGTCGGAGGCTTCTATGAAAATTAATTTATGGTATTCTAAAGGTATGCAACAGTGGAGGTGGACTTTATGCGAAGAGTTCAAGAACGGTGTAACGCATACAGAACAGCATTCGGGTCAAAGAATCTATCTACGTGATGCAATGGATGATGTAGCAAACACCGTAGAATACATCTTAGACAAGAAGAATAAATAACTATCCGTGTGAAGGAAGTACGTAATTTGTGCTAATCATTACCTCCCTTAGGGGAGGTTTTTTTATGGATAAATAATCCATAACAAGAACTATAGTGTAATAAGATGGGTCTTTCCAGATTAGATAATTTTCTGAAATCATCGCGTGGCACTATCATTTATGTGGATCCAAGCAGTCTGGATTCAACTGATAGTATCGACAATAGGGGCAATTCTCTGACTCGTCCTTTTAAGACAATCCAGCGTGCTTTAATTGAAGCAGCAAGATTTTCGTATCAGAGAGGTTTGAATAATGATAGATTTGGAAAAACTACTATTCTCTTATATCCAGGAGAACATATAGTAGATAATAGACCTGGATATATTCCGGATGGGATCAATAACTATAGACGTAGAGATGGAACTCAGTCAAATGACTTACCTGCATTTGACTTAACAACAAACTTTAGTTTAGAGTCTCCTAATAATGATCTGTATAAACTTAATAGTGTTCATGGTGGAGTAATTCTTCCCAGAGGAACTTCTATTGTTGGTCTTGACCTTAGAAAGACTAAAATTCGTCCTAAGTATGTTCCTGACCCAGAAAATGATGATATTGCAAGAAGTGCTATTTTCCGTGTAACTGGTGGATCATACATTTGGCAATTCAGTCTTTTTGATGCAGATCCAAATGGACTGTGTTATAAAGATTATACATCAAATACCTTTGTTCCAAATTTTTCACACCACAAACTCACCTGCTTTGAATATGCAGATGGTGTAAATGGAGTAAACATTAGTGATATTTTCCAGACGTATTCTACAACAAGAACTGACCTGGAAATGTATTATGAAAAAGTAGGTCTTGTTTATGGACAATCTTCTGGTCGTGCAATTGAACCAGATTATCCGTCTAGTAGTCTTGATATTCAACCTAAGATTGATGAATATCGTATTGTTGGATCAACTGGTGGTAGTGTAGGAATTTCTAGTATCAGAGCAGGTGATGGTATTATTTCAACAAATACTATCACAGTAACAACTGATTCTGAAGTAAATGGACTTGAAGTAGATAGTCCATTTAGAGTTGAAGGCATTAGTGTTGCTGGATATAATGGGGAGTTTGTTGTATCTGACAAACCAAGCAATAATCAGATTCAATATAAAGTTCAGAATGCTCCAACAATTCCACTTCCAGCACCTACGGGTGCCACAATATCACTTTCATCTGATACTGTTACATCAGCATCTCCATATATCTTTAATATCTCCTTGAGATCTGTTTTTGGTATGTGTGGTATGGAAGCAGATGGTAATAAAGCTACTGGATTTAAATCAATGGTCGTGGCACAGTTCACGGGTATTGGTCTGCAGAAGGATAATAATGCATTTGTTAGATATAATCAGGAGTCACCTTCAACAGGAAACTATGATGATAATACTGTTGTAGATAATCTTAGTAATGACTCAAAAGCAAGATATAAACCATCTTATAGAAACTTCCACATAAAAGTATCAAATAACTCCTTTATCCAGGCAGTTTCTATCTTTGCTATTGGATTTGCTGAGCACTTTGTAACTGAAAATGGTGGTGATATCTCACTGACCAACTCTAACTCTAACTTCGGTGCAAATGCATTGACATCTGTTGGATTTAGAACAGATGCATTTGTTCAGGATAATCAAGGTTACATTACTCATATCATTCCACCAAAGAGAGTTCCTCTTGCAGAAACTTCTATTGAATTTGATTCAATTGATGTTGCTAAGACTGATGTTGTTGCTGGTGTTGGTAAAACAGGAAATCTTTACTTACTTGGCAAAACTAATGTCGATTCTCCACCAGAAAATGTCATTGAAGGATATAGACTCGGTGCAAGAGAAAATGATGCATTAAAAGTTCTTATTTCTCAGTCTGGAACTGTAAATGAATATAGTGCTCGTATTGTCATGCCAGACAATACAGATAACCCAACTATCAGTGGAGAAAAGTCTTTTAAAGTAAACAGAAGTGTTGCTGGAATTAACAGTATTGGTACATATAGTGATGGAAGTGGTGCTAATGTCATTACACTCACTGCTAATCACAAATTTATAAATGGAGAATCAGTCAGAGTTCTTAGTAGCACTGGTCAACTCCCTGATGGATTAACTCCAGGTGCTGTTGCTTTTGCAATTACTACTGGTCTTTCTGCCAATAATATCAAACTTGCAAAAACCCGTAATGATGCAATTAACGGTAATGCACTGTCAATTAATGAAAAGGGTGGGGAACTGACTGTTGTAAGTAGAGTATCCGATAAGAACTCTGGTGATATTGGACACCCAATTCAATTTGACACTGCAAATTCTCAGTGGTATGTTAATGTTTCCACTGATCCAACTGAAAATACAATTTATTCTACTATTGTTGGTCTTGGAACTACGGCTCTTGGAACTGCAACTCCAAGAACATTTATTAAGAGAAGAACTGATACAAGATCTTCTCTTGATAAGACATATAGAATGAGATATGTCATTCCTTCAGGTTCCGGTGTTAATGCAAGACCACCTGTTGAAGGATTTATTATTCAAGAATCTGGAACTACTATTGCACCTAATAATGCAGAAATTCAGACTTACTTTGGAACTGGTTCACTTAACAATCTGAATGAGCAGAGAAACTTCAGATTTATTGCAGGTGCATCTTGGAGTCTGGGTGTAGCAACCATTGATACAGAACTTCCACACAATCTAGATGTAGGATGTTCTGTAGAAATTAATAATATTCTGAGTGCTAACAACACTTCAGGTGCTATGAATGCTGGATTTAACGGTCAATATGAGGTAACTGGTGTTACTAATTCTAAACAGTTTACAGTTAGTATTAGTGCAGATCCTGGTGCATTCTCAAGTGATACTAATAACAGAAATACTTCACTCCCATATTTCAAGCGTAAGAGATATCATAATACCTACTATGTCTACAGACTTTCTGAGGTACAGAAGTATATTTCAGGTGAGCAGGATGGAATTTACTATCTGAATGTTCTTAATGCATCCGTTCAACCAACAGTTGCACCTTTTACTGCAGATAAGTATTCTCAACCTGTTAAAGAACTCTTCCCGCAGATAAGCAGAGATAATGTTGTTTCTGATCCAGAACCATCAGAGTGTTTTGCTGCATCAAATCTGATTGGATTGATAAATGTCAACGATTCTAGAAAGAGTATCACTAGAGAAACTCTTAATAAAATGGTTGCTGATAACAATACTGGTGTTAGTATAAGCAATATAAATTCTCACTCTGGATCTGGTATTGGTCATACAATTCACACTTCATATGATCATGGTCTGAATAGAATTACAAAAGTTCAGAGAACAAATGATGGTAGTGGATATACCGATGGAACGTATTATAATGTAAAATTAATTGCAGCAACAGGATCATCAGTCTCTGGTAGTCATGCAACAGCAAAAGTTGTTGTCAATTCTGGTCAGATTAGTGATGTTACCATCATGGACGGTGGTTCTGCATATACGGTGGGAGATGATCTAACATTTGATGGACTAACTTCAACTGGAACTGAAGCTACAGTTGAGGTATCTAATGTTTACAATAATGTTGGAGATGTCGTTAGAGTTACTGGAATCAGTTCTGAATCATACAATGATTATAACTCTCTTTACAGAATTACAAGTGTAAACAACACAACTTCAATTAATGTTTCTTCTGCATCTTCAATCTCTTCTGATAATAGAGCAGTTGATAGTGGTGGTATTGGTGCAAATAATACATCAAGTGCATATGTATCATTGATTGGAGAATCAATTAGTGTTTTCTCTTTAATCTATGATCATACATCTGGCATTGCAACAGTCACTACTAATACAAAGCATGGATTTAATGTTGATAGATCTGTTACAATCACTGGTGTGGATCAATCTCAATATAATGGATCATTTGTTGTTACGAAAATCAATTCAGTAACAACATTTGAAGCACAACTTCCTGTTGGAACATCATCACCGACTGCAACAGGCACTATGTTTGTATTGCCTGAAGGTTTTGCATCCAATAGTGGAAATATCACAATTGAGAATGAAAATCTTAATGGCAGAATGGTTCCAACATATGCTGGAATCACAACTACACTTTCAAGTACTATTTCTAATGCATCTACATCTAACGTCAATATTCAAGGTGTAGGTAATCTTGACCTTAAGATTGGTGATTATCTGATGGTCAACAGTGAACTTATGAGAATTAAGGATACTCCTACAGGTTCTAATCCTATCAAAGTCTTCCGTGGAATTCTTGGTACTAAGGCAACAACTCATAACATTGATTCAACTATTAGAAGAGTTAAAGTTAATCCAATTGAACTTAGAAGACACTCTATCATTCGTGCTTCTGGTCATACCTTTGAATATGTTGGTTTTGGTCCTGGTAACTACTCAACTGCATTCCCTGATAAGCACGATAGAGCAATCAGTGTTGATGAAGAATTAATTTCACAGTCGGTTAAGAGAGAGGGTGGAATTAACTTCTACACTGGAATGAATGATAGAGGTATTTCATACTCTGGTAACAAACGTCTCAGTACTATTACTGGTAGAGAAGAAATCTTTGATACTCCGGTTGATAGTGTAGAGGGTGAGGATGTCAAAACTGTTCCAAACCTTAATGTTACTACTCCAGTTGAAGTTGTTGCAAGTCGTTCAATTACCGTTGAAGGTGGTCCTGATCAAAAAGTTATATCTAAGTTCAATGGTCCACTTGTTGTCAATAACAAACTGACAGTTAATTCACCAAAGGGATTAGAAACAAATAACATCTTCATTCAAGGTGATGCAACTGTTTCTAGAAAGTATACTGTTGGTATTGCAACTCCTTCGTTGTCAGGTAATCCTGGAGACGTTGTTTATAATGCGAACCCAAGTGAAGCAGGATATGTTGGTTGGATTTATACCGTAGATAATGCTTGGAGAAGATTTGGTGCAGTAAGTCTGGATTCGGATACACTTGATGTTGTATTTGATGGTGTTGGTATTGGAACCACAAATTCTGGTGATGGACTGTTAAGAGTTGGTGCAGGAACTTCACTGTTTGCTGTTGATAATGATGGTGTTGGTATTGGAACAACTGCCAATGGAATTAAACTTCGTGTTAATGGAGATACCAATATTGACGGTACAGTAACTGCACTGCAGTTTATTGGAGATGGTTCTAATCTCTTTAACCTTGATAATGACACTAGATGGGGTTCAGTCTCTACTGGATTATATCCAAATGACCTTCTCAATGTAGGTATTGGAACTTCAGTACCACTTAGTGATGTTAATTTGACTGTTGGATATGTTGGTTCTTCTGGAACCTCTATGCATGTCTATTCGGAAGCTAAGTTTGACGGAATTATCAATACAAACGACCTGATAGTTTCTGGATTTAGTACTGTCACAGGCAATTTTGATATTCAGAATTCTTCTGGACAAGTTACTGCTGGAGTTATCACTGCAACCACACTGAATGTAGGTGCTGGTGGAACTATCATCACAACTCAAGTTGGATCAGGTTCTGTTGGTATTGGTTCTGCATTACCAACCGCACTGTTAGATGTTGGTGGTCACACAAAACTGAAGACATATTCTGAAAATGTCACTGCTGCATCAATTGATTCAAACGAAGTCAAGATTGATCTTTCTGCTGCACAATCATTCACAATTACTGCATCAGATAATATTGATGCTTTCGTACTTGATAATCCACCTTCAGGTTCAACTTCATTCACTCTTAAGATTGTTCAAGATGCAACAGGTGGTCGTTCTGTTGGTATAGATACATTTAAGACTACTGGTGGTCAAGTAATCCCGGTCTATTGGCCGGGTGGTGGAGTTCTACCAATTGTTACTGCAACTGCAAATAGGACTGATATCTATTCGTTCAAGACATTTGATGGTGATAATGTTGCAACTGCTGGTCTGTATGGTGTCGTAGGGGGTCAGAACTTCGCATAATGGAAAATATTAACTTCAGAGGGATTCCAACATCCCTCTTCCTTAATGGACCAAATTTAGAGATTGTCAATAATCCCCAAAACGCAACAAATGTTATTGGGGTAGCAACATTTACAGGAATCGCAACAGCAACAGCAGCAGATGAATTAGATGGTGGATCTATTGATTTTAAGTGGTATTATAACGGATCTCAACTTTTAGATACTTCTGAAGATTATACCAGTGTGGCAAGTATTTCTACATTTGATACACCGACTGGAACTGGTTCAACTATGACAATTGTTGGACAAAATAGTGATTTGAATGGAAAAGAAGTATATTTTACTGTTGACTATAATCCATCTGCTTATCAATCTGAATCACCAGTAACAGCAGGAACTGCAAGATCAACTGCAAATGCACCTAATGAACCACTTCAATCTGAAATTGTAACTATTTCAGTACAACCAGAAATTGAAATTACAAGTCAACCAGATCCTGCCAGTGTATTATTGAATGAGACAGCATCTTATAGTATTGAGGCAAGAACAATTCCAGGAAATGGTCCTGTAAATTATCAGTGGCAACTGGATGGAAATAATTTAGTAGATGGATCTACCAGTACGATAGTTCAAGAAACATCTACAGGAATAATAACTGTAGTTGGTGGACTAGGAAATGTTACAACAACTATTGATTTCAGTGAAGTTTCGTCATATGACCAATTTACTCCAGGATTTTTCTATACACTCACTCCAGACAGAGATATTATTGTAAAATTTTACTTAGAAGGTGGATCGAGTGGAAATGATCAACGTACTAATACAGGTGGAGTTGTAGGAGGTTTATCTATAGGAACGATTACTTTATTGCAGGGTCAATCTTATGAACTTGTTGTAGGAGAAAAGGGTAACGATTCCTATCTATCAGCAGATCCCCGTTATAATCAAACTACTGATTCTAAAGGTGGAGACCCTGGAGGTGGTGATGGTTCTCTGGGTTGTGGAGGTGGTGGTGGATATACTGGATTATTTCTTTCCGGTGTTCCTCAATTACGATTACAAAATAGTTTAATTATTGCTGGTGGAGCTGGTGGGGGTGGAACATTAGGAGTTGATGGTGGTAAAGGTGGTGGATTAAATGGTGAAAATGGTGAAGAACTGGGAGCTGGTAACGGATCAGGTGATGGAGGAACTCAAACTGCTGGTGGAGGTGGTGGTATTGGTATTTCTGGTGGAGGATCTTCTGGCGGTTCTATTGATAGTGCTTCTAATGGTGGATCCGGTGGTGGTGGCGGAGGAGGTGGATACTATGGTGGAGGTGGTGGAGCTCCGCGTGATTTGTATATGTCTGGATCTGGTGGCGGTGGATCTTCTTACTTTAGCAGTGTTGTAAGTGATACGACCACCACAACTGGTGGGGCTGCTGGAGGAGATGGTTATGCAAGAATTGATGTCATATCATCACCAAAAACTGTAACAACAGTAGTTTCTGGTTCTCAGACAAATAACTTATCAATTAGAACTGATGATAATGCTGCTGGAACAATTAGGTGTAGTGTTAGTGCAGATAATGTTCAACAATCACCAGTATTCTCAAGAAGTGTAAGTTATTACTCATATACTGCTAGAAATATACTGAATATTGAGCAATATGATTATGGAAACTCAAGTGCAACTATCACCAGTTATGATTTAGCAAATGGAACATTAACATTAGATAACGCATCTTATCCAGGTAATGCTATTTGCCTCTATGCACCAGAAAAGGATATTGAAGTTGAGATTGATATGCACGGAGGTAAAGGATCTGATACTAGTTCAGGTTCTGGGGGTGTTGGTGGATATTCTAAAATTAGATTTACGATGGATAAGAATGAAGAATATATCCTCACAGGATTATTCTCTACAATAAATGCTCCATTTCTTTACAGAAAATCATCTTTAATTGCTGTTGTTGGTGGAGGAGGTAATGCAGGTGCAGATGGAGGAGATGGTGGTGATGGTGGAGGAATTGGTATTGCTGGTGAAGATGGAAAATCTCAAATAGGTGGTGGAGATGGTGCTATTGCATATCAAGCAGGTGAATTGCCAGAAAATGGTATCTTTAGTCATATGGTTCCAGAGTCAACTGCTATTTCACCTGATACTTCGGTTGCTCGCGGTTCTAATGCTGGAGGCAGAACAATCCCTTGTGCAAGAGGTATTTATTGGAGAGAACAAGGAAAAGCACCTTGTGAAGATTTAGGAACAATTAAATTTAGAATTCCGGATGGAACTGAATTAACAAATACTGGAGAAATTGGGCGTGGATATAAATCTGGGTATAATGTAATTCAAACAAGGGGAATGTTTCATGAAGATGTGGTAAACAATCTATCCGCACTCAATGCTCAGGGTGGAGCTGGTGCAGTTGGTGGAACTGGTGGATCAAACATTTCTGATTCTTCCCTTGGATGGGGTGCTAGTGGAGGAGGATCAGGTTATACTGATGGATCTGTTGAAGTTCTCACTACTCAACAGAGTGGAAGTCAATATAACAATGCCACAATCGTAATAAGTCAACTTACTCCAGTAAGCATAACTCAAGATATTGTTGATAATCAAGGAACAACAAGTGAAGTCAGTCCATTTAGTATAACAAGATATATTACTCCTGGACTGAGTGGAACTGAAGGTCATCCTGTTGGGTCTATCTTATATACAGTTAATATATTGGATTATACCAATCCAACACTAACAGCAAGAGTACTTAATACTTCTCTTAGAGGAAGTGGTCTCACTGATCCCAATAATTCAATTGCTGTTTCTGCAGGTTATCCAAGAATGGTTTCTGCAAATACATTTGAAGTTGCTTTTGATATGATTAGTAGTCAGAATGCTAACGAAAGACAAGCAACATTTGTAAGAAATTTTGAACTTACAATGACTGCTAATGTATCTAATTTTGGAAGTTAAAAAGTATAAATAGTAAAAAATACGCGGGGGAGAGTGAACCCGAATGGCAGTAAACAAGAATTTTGTCGTTAAGAACGGGTTAGAAGTAGCAGTTGATGCTTTAACTGTTGAAGCTTCTAGTAAAAAGGTTGGTCTTGGAACAATAAATCCAACCGACACTTTAGATGTACGAGGTGGAATTGACGCAACCAATATTGAAGTCAAAGAGACTGTTCATGTTGGTTCTTCTGGAGATGTTTTTTATGCAAGTGATGCTACAAATAGAGTTGGTGTTGGAACTTCTTCCCCACAGTATACTTTAGATGTAAGGAGTGCTGCTAGTACAGGCATTACTGCATTATATGTCTATGGTGACATGCAAGTCACTGGTGATGTTAATTTAGATGATATTACAGTAGATCGTGCAACAATAACAGATCTATATGTTAGTGGTTCTACAGAAACTGTTGGAATTACTACTCTTGCCAGTAACGGTGGAATTACTACCACTGGTGGTGATTTATTTGTTGGTGGTCTTTTGCATGGTGTAATTAGTGGTCTTTCTTCGGAAGGAAACTTTGTTGGAACTGGAGCAACTGTTTTAGATTTTAAATCTACAGGTGGAACTGGTATTTCTGACCTGACTATAAATTCAGGTATTGCAACGGTTACTATTCAACCAGGTGTATCACTCGGACTCGCAATCGCACTAGGCGGTTAATAAATACTCTTAACGAACTAAAACAATGGCAGAAGCATTTTCAAATTCTATAGTCAGAGCAGCCGGAAGTGTAACCAGTTATTCAGGAAGCACTGTTGCTGCTGCAAGTACAGAAATTACAGTATCTTCAAATGTAGGTATTGCTGTTTCTGACCTGGTTGATAATGGAAACTTTATTGCAGGAACAAAAGTTACTGAAATCAACGGAATAACAATTTATACTGATCGTCCATCAACAAATACTGTAACTGCAACGAGTCAGGTTGTAAAGTTCCTTGGGCCCACTACATCATACACATCTCCAAATAATGTTAAGAGTATTATTATTGGAGGAACTTTTGCTAACAATACAAACAATCAAGTTAATCTGACCGTAGAAGTTCTTGATAGTAGTGTTGGAGTTACTGCTGCAATTGCGAGTAAGATTCCTATTCCTGCAGGTAGTTCGTTCGTCATCTCAGACACAGGAAAGACATTATTAGAGTCTGGTGATGAAGTAAGAGTTTATTGTGATGTTGATAATGCAGTTGATGTAAATCTTAGCATTCTGACAGGAGTTAACTGATGGTAGCACAAGGATATATCGGTAGACATCCTGGAGACTCATCAGTAGTAATCTCCAGGCAATCATTTACTGCATCTGGAATTACAACAGATTTTACATTTGCTTCTGGTTATACCGTTGGTTACTTTGAACTGTATATAAACGGTGTTAAATTAGTTGAAGGTTCAGACTATACTGCTTCAGATTCTTCTACCTTCGCCGTTTTAAATGGTGGAGCACAGGATGGAGATGTCCTTGAAGGTGTTGCATACAAAGCATTTAATTTAGGTGATGCAAGCAGAATTGGTATTCAATCTGCTGGAATTCAGATTGGTAATGCAGAAACATTAAACTTTGTTGGAACTGGAAATACTTTTAGTGTTAATGGTTCTGTAATTGACGTAAGCATTTCTGCTGGTGCTGCTGGAACATGGACAACATATGATTCTAACACAGGTATTACTACCACAAAGAAAGTTAAGATTCAGAATGACTTAGAAGTCACTGGTGTAACTACTTCTACTGGTGGTTTTTCTGGCAACCTCACAGGTAATGTGAGTGGTAATGCTGATACTGCCACTACAGCAACTAATGCTCAAGGACTGACAGGTTCTCCTAGTATTTCAGTTGCAGATGTTTTAGTTTCTGGCGCTTCTACGATTGGAATCGCTACTGCTTCTCAACTTAGTGTTTCTGGTGTTTCTACATTTAATAATGATGTTACTGTGGATGGAGGAAATCTTACCTTCACTTCACAAGGTTCTCATATAAAATTTACAACTTCTTCTTATAGTGGAAGTGCTCCCAATATAGAGTTTTGGGTTGGTAATAGTGGTTCGGCATACTATGCACAAATAGATAGTGGTAATGGTGGCCAATTATCAATTCATAATATATCTCATCCAAACGGAGTTCTTGATTTCCGTGCGAAGGCAGACTATTCATTCCAAGTTAATGGTTATTATTCAATATATTCCCCATCAAATGGTGGAGTAAAACTTTATCATCCTGGTTCTCAAGGTGATATATTAAGTTATAAACTTGAAACCACTGCTGATGGCATAGCAGTTGCAGGTGTTGTTACTGCAACTTCAGGTATCGTAACTTACTATGGGGATGGATCAAACCTCACTGGTATTGAAGCAGGTATTACTACAGAAGCATTAGTTGCAAACAATTCTGTTGTAACACTTGATCTCACAAAACAAGATCATAAGATAACTGCAACTGGTATTTGTACGATTACAGTGACTGGAGGAACTGAAGCAGATTCTCATACTGTAAGACTTATCAACTCTGGTATTGCAACTGTTGGATTTAGTACATACTTCCTGTTCCCATCAGGTGCTACACCAAGTTTACCAGAAGCAGATGGTTCAATTAGTCTTCTTTCATTCACGGTAAATAGAGTAGGAGCAGGAGGAACACAACTCCTGACAGGTGCTTCACTGAACTATAGCTGAGGAGAATAGGTAAATGAGTATTGCAATTCCTCAGGTCATTGCAGAAGATAGAGCATCTGGTGCTCAGGTTATTGATGGTAGTTTGAAGTTTGACGGCACATCATCACATCTTAAGAAAACACCAATATCTACAGGAAATAGAAGAACATTTACTTTTTCTTGTTGGGCAAAACGTAGTAAACTTGCAGCATATCCTGTATTGTTTAGTGCAGGAGCATCAAGTGCCGACGTAGGATATTTACAATTATCGTTTGAAATTAATCCTTTATCCGTATTTATTAGGCACGATACGGGTGGAAACCCTGGAACTTGGGTAATTCCAACAAGTGCATTTTTCAGAGATACTTCCTGGTATCACATTGTTATGGCAGTAGATACCACTGCTGCTGCTTCTGATAGAGTTAAATTATATGTCAATGGAGCAGAACAATTAATATCCAATCTTCCTACAATTACAGAAAACTTTGAGTTTCTGGTCAATAATAATGGTATATTACATCAAGTAGGTGCAGGTAGAAATGCAGCAGGTTCTACTACTGCTTGGTATGATGGACATCTTTCCAATGTATATTTCATAGATGGTCAAGCACTTGGACCTGAAGAGTTTGGATTTACTGACCCACTCACAAATACTTGGAGACCTAAGAAATACGATACAACAGCACCTACAAATAATCCAAATAATAATACAACCTGGAGTAATAATGTAACTACAAATAGTGGTAGTTTTGGTGCAGGAGAAGAAGTAACAAAAGGTTTTGATGGAAACCTTGCTACTAAGTGTAAAACAGATACAAATGGTGCAGAGATAACTATTACATTTTCTGGCATATCTGTTGAGAAACTTCTTAGAATACGAACAAATTATACAAGCGGTTCTAACTCAGCAATCACAGTAAATGGAACAAATTATGGTGCAGCTGCAACAGCATCTGATGGTGAGTATAAGGTTATTAATGGATTTACAGGACCATTAACATCTATTGTTTTAAGTGCTGCTTCTGGAGTAAATGCAGCATTTTCTGCAATTGAAGTTGATGGTGTAATTCTCCAAGATTCTACAACAACAAATAATAGAATCTGGGATGGGTCTATTACTTTTGGAACAAATGGTTTCTATCTCCCGATGGACGGAAACTCTCCTATTGGGGAAGATAAATCTGGCAATTCAAATATAAATGATGGAACCATATGGAGTAATGATGTAACCACTTCAAATGCATATTCGGCTAATCGTGATCCTGGTAAGGGTTTTGATGGTAATAGTTCATTAGTCGGTCAAAGTGATACTTATGTACAATCAGACAATTCAAGTGGTACTGTTACTTGGACACCAAATGGATATACTATTGACACTGCAGATGAAATTTTGGTTAAAGGTATTAGTAGTTTGGATAGATTATCAGTAGTTGGTTCTTTGGGGAGTCAATCTAATATTGCACCAGCGACTGTAAATGGAATTACTAATGTTTATACAATTCCAACTAATCTTGGTACACTAACATCTCTTACAGTTACTGGAAATAGTTCTTTAGCAGGATGGAGTGGAATATCAGTTGGTGGAATACTTCTTGTAAATGGACTTAAAGGTAACAGTTGGACACCAGTAAACTTTAGTGGATCTAGTGCTATTGATAAAGCAACAGGAGCACTACCTATTCTTAACACCGTTAGTGGTGGTAAAGTCGCTACTGTTGGTGTAAGAACTGATGCATTTGCTAATAATCTTATTCTTGCACTTCCATTAGTTGACACTACTACCGATGCAAGTGGTATTATTAATAGTGGAACAACTAGTAAAACAATAACAGCATATAATAATGCTGCTCCTGCTTCAGATGGGCAAGGCAATTTTTATGATGTAAGTCTTTATCTTGATGGTACTGATGATTATGTTGAAACAAGTAACTCAAGTGATTTTGTTGTTGGGACAGGTGATTTTACAATAGAAGCTTGGTATAATGTTGCTGCAACGCAAGGAACCAATTCACGTCTTTTTGCACAAAATGTAAATGATGATAACAATTGGGATTGCTATCTTGGTGGGTCGTATGGAACAAGTGACATTATGATGCACGGTGGTACTGTTGATTTAAAAATGTCATTTCCAACTGCTAATGCTTGGCACCATTTTTGTATTGCTAGAAAAGATGGTACTTTATATTCCTTTATGAATGGGGTATTAAGACATACACAAACATACACAAATTCCGTTGGAGCTAATAATCATGGATTTAGAGTAGGTGTGATTGGAGGTAGTGGTGGTTCTACTGCATATGGATTACAAGGATATGTTCAAGATTTCCGATTCTACAAAGGTGTAGCAAAATACACTAGTGATTTCATTCCTGCTTCTACTAATCCGGACATTCTTCCAGACACCCCATCAGGTGTAAGTGGTAGTTCTAAACTTGCTAAGATTACTGATGATGGTTCTGTGAGTTTTGATGGAAATGCTACAGAAACTAGCACAGGACTAACTGTTACTACCAATATTGATTGGTCAAGTGATTTTACAGTTGAAGGATTTTATTATCCAAATGAACTCGGAGGGGGACGCACATTATTTGATTGTTGGAGTGGAAACACTGATGGAACAGGTTTTTATGTCTGGACTAATGCTAATGGGTCTATTGACTTAGTAAAAAATTCTAACACTTATTATTCTTCGGGTTGGTGTGGTTCTGGATCAATTTCATCCAACAAATGGTCTCACTTTGCAATTGTTAGAAGTTCAAACACTTTGTACATGTATATTGATGGAGTCAATAAAAGTGGTAGTGGTTATAGTATTTCGGATTCTTGGTCTTCTTCAAGAGGTTGCATCTTAGGATCTGGTTCTGGAAATGTTTCGATGCAATCGGTCAATGGTTTTATGAATAATGTAAGAATTAGTCAAACCGCAGTTTATACTTCCAATTTTACTCCTCCTACCACCTCTTTATCATCTTTAGGTGCAGATACAAAAGTACTGGGACTCAAATCTCAACAATCAGTTACAAGTACAGAAGTTGGAACTATCACTGATGTTGGTGGTACAGCAGCAACCAACTTCAACCCATTTACAACTGACATCAACACAGTTCGTGGACAAGAGACTGGTTATGCTACTTGGAATCCATTATTTAATAATACTCAGACTGGAGGTAATGGTGCTTTATCTG